>JFJP01038263.1_pt1 | contig 18489 bp, 12 predicted proteins | sample 431651 | NCBI WGS metagenome assembly JFJP01 (sample SAMN02602958, study PRJNA72255) | Microbial mat metagenome, whole genome shotgun sequencing project. | biome: fresh water; feature: sink hole; material: water; isolation source: purple microbial (photo- and chemosynthetic) mats found in...
CTGGCCACTCCCACATCGATCATGGTGGGAACCGGGCGCGGCGCCCAGCTGGGGGTTCTGATCAAGAGCGGTGCGGCTTTGGAAATTGCAGAAAAGGTAACAGTGCTGGTCTTTGATAAGACCGGGACCCTCACCCATGGCAGGCCGGAACTCACGGATCTTATCAATGTGAGCGGAGAACAGAGCGATGATCAGCTATTATATCTCATGGCCTCCCTGGAGCAGTCTTCGGAGCATCCCTTGGCTGAAGCCCTAGTAAGCGCAGCTCAGTCCAAAGCTATTACAATAAGTCAGCCGGACAATTTTGTCGCGACCATTGGCCGTGGTGTTTCCGGCCGGGTGGATGGACGGAAAATTTTGTTTGGCAATCGGCAGCTTCTGGAGGACAGTGGCCTTGCGGTCGAAGGCAGTAGTGAGGAGATCGCGAGTCTCTCCAGGCAGGGAAAAACGGTGCTGTTTCTCGCTATTGATGATCGATTGGCGGCCCTTGTTGCCATAGCCGACAAGTTGAAGCCAGAGGTGCCGGCGGCGGTGTCTCGGCTAAAAAAGATGGGCTTGCGGCTGATCATGCTGACCGGGGATCAGGAGATGACGGCGAAGGCCATTGCCGCTCAGGCAGGGATTGACGAAGTCATTGCCCAGGTGCTGCCGGATAAGAAAGCAGACACAATCAGAGGGTTGCGGCAGCAGGGATTGTGCACGGCCATGGTCGGTGACGGAATCAACGATGCCCCGGCCCTGGCTGTTGCCGATGTGGGGATTGCCATGGGTACGGGGACCGATATCGCCATCGAATCCGGTGACATAGTCCTTATGCAGGGCAATTTGGATGGTGTGATCATTGCCCTGCGCTTATCGCGGGCGGTGATGCGCAATATCCGTCAGAATCTTTTCTGGGCCTTTGCCTATAACGTGATTGGCATCCCGGTGGCAGCCGGGCTGCTTGTCCTCTTCGGCGGGCCCAGCTTAAATCCAATGATTGCTGGAGCGGCCATGGCCATGAGTTCGGTGTCGGTTGTGGGGAATGCCCTGCGATTGCGACGGTTTAATATTATTCCGTAAAAAAACTCGGCACCTTGAGATTCTCCTCTCCGTGCGCCAAGGAATTGGGGGCCTTGTCTGTCTGTCGAATTGTTGTGTTTCAGGGGGAATTAGAAGGCCATAAAAAGATGCCTTCCGCATTCATTTTTTCTTCTTGACATTTCCTTGAAAAGCTTTAAATATGGTGATGCTTTAGTGAATGGTTGTTCATTAAGTTGCTGCTCCAGTGTTGGGGTTGGCATTTTTTATTCACATAAAAAATCAACAAAAGAGGGTCCTATGTTCTCAAAATTGGTTGCACCACATGGCGGAAGAGGTTTGGTTTGTGCATTGCTCGAAGCTGATGAGCGTGAAAAAGAATTGGCAGCAGCAAAAGGCATGAAGCAGATTGAAATTTCTGCCCGCGCCAAAGGCGATTTGATCATGATGGGTATTGGTGGCTTCAGCCCCCTTGATGGCTTTATGACCAAAGCTGACTGGAAAGGCGTTTGTGAAAATTTCCAGATGGCAGATGGGACCTTCTGGCCCGTGCCCATTACCTTGGATGTATCCGCTGCTGATGCTGCCAGTATCAATCTTGGTGATCATATTGCTCTGGTAAAAGATGGTGAGACCTATGCCACCATGAAAGTTGCTGAGAAATACGAGATGACCGATGCTGATAAGCGCTGGGAATGTGAGAAGGTATTTATCGGTGAGGGTGAAGAGTCCGTTGGTGGAAAATTCTGGGAGATCGCTCCTAAAGATCATCCAGGCGTTATCATGGTTATGGCTCAGAAAGAGTTTAACCTTGCCGGTCCTGTTAAGGTTCTGTCCGAGGGTGAGTATCCAGTCGAGTATCCTGGCGTGTTCCTGACCCCTGCCCAGACTCGCCGTATGTTTGACGAGCGTGGTTGGGCCAACGTTGCCGCTCTGCAGCTGCGTAACCCTATGCATCGTTCCCATGAGTATCTGGCCAAGATCGCCGTTGAGGTATGTGACGGTGTTTTGATCCACTCGCTCATCGGTAACCTGAAGGCTGGCGATATTCCTGCCAACGTTCGCGTTAAGGCCATTGACATCCTGATCAATCATTACTTTGTTAAAGCAAACGTCATCAACGCTGGCTATCCTTTGGATATGCGTTATGCCGGTCCTCGTGAGGCCCTGCTTCATGCCACCTTCCGTCAGAACTATGGCGTTAACAACATGTTGATTGGTCGCGATCATGCCGGTGTTGGCGATTTCTATGGTCTGTTCGAGGCTCAGGAGATTTTTGATCGTATTCCCAAGACTGGTGACACCAGCAAGGATCTGCAGTGCAAGCCAATGAAGATCGATTGGACCTTCTATTGTAAAGAGTGTGATGGTATGGCTTCCCTGCGTACCTGCCCACATGACAAATCTTCCCGCGTTATCCTTTCCGGTACCAAACTGCGTAAGGCCCTTTCTGCCGGCGAGGAGATCGTTGACCACTTTGGCCGTAACGAAGTTCTTGACCTGCTGAAAGAGTACTATGCCGGTCTGACCGAGAAAGTTGAAGTGAAAATGCAAGGTGCTGCCTCTGGCTCTGCCATGTAATACGCTGTTAAGACTTTTTTTCTGAGTCTGTGAAAGGAGTTCTTACCCTCGGGTAAGAACTCCTTTTTTTATTCCTTTTTTCTATATTCAGGCACTTTATTATTATGACCCATATACTCAATGTCGGTCTTGGCGACCGCAGTTATCCAATTTTTATTGAAGATGGCATTATGGTCAATATCGGTGCTGATCTGGTCGGTCGCAAGATTGCCAAGCGCTATGCCGTCATTGCCGATGACAAAGTTGCAAAGCTGTATGGCAGCACCCTTATGCGTTCTTTGCGCGAAGCCGGAATATCCGCTGAGATGTTGACCTTCCCGCATGGGGAGGCGAGTAAGAATCTTTCTGTTTTCGCTGAACTGGCCAGCCGCCTGGCACAACAGGGGTTTGATCGAAAGGATGGCTTGATTGCCTTGGGCGGTGGAGTGACCGGAGATCTTACCGGATTTTTAGCAGCTTCCTATCTGCGGGGGATTCCTTTTGTTCAGGTTCCCACGACCCTGCTTTCACAGGTTGACAGTTCGGTGGGTGGAAAAACCGGTGTTGATATTCCAGAGGGTAAAAATCTGGTGGGCGCTTTTTATCAGCCAAAGGCCGTCTACATAGATACCGCTGTCTTGACGACCCTGCCGCAGATCGAACTTCTTGGGGGTTTGGCAGAGGTGATTAAGTATGGCGTGATCCGGGATTTTGATTTTTTTGTCTTTCTTGAGCGTCATCTGGACAAGATCCTCTGTCTTGATTGCGAGAGCATTCAAGAGATGATCCTTACCTGCTGTCGGATCAAGGCTGAGGTCGTGGCCTCTGATGAGCGGGAAGCTGATCTGCGCCGGATTCTCAACTTTGGCCATACCATTGGGCATGCCGTTGAGGCTGCCTCTGATTTTTCTATTATTCATGGCCTGGCAGTAGCCATCGGGATGGTTGCTGCTCTGCGGTTGGCGGTGGCATGTGAGCTCTGTAAAAGAAGTGATGCCGGCAGGGTAGCGGCCCTGATCAACGCCTTTGGTCTGCCGACGGAAATTCCTGCAGAGCTTGATCGGCAGCGGATAAAGCAGTATCTGCTCACCGACAAGAAGACGGTGGCGGGTTCGGTTTTTTATGTTCTCCCCACTGCCATCGGCAGTGTGGTGATCACCAATGAAGTGAGTGATACGCAGGTTGATGCGGTTTTGCGCCGGCGGTGACAGTCGCTGAAAGTGCAATCCCTCAGTTTGTGTTCTTTGGAAAAACTCTTCATTTTTCATTGTCCCTGCTTGCAGGGTGGAGGTTGATGTGGATCAGATAGCTATTGCGTTAACTGGTGCGACTGCTATTTGGTTGAGCCAGGATGAACGATCTGAATGGAGGAAATGGGCCTGTATCTTTGGTCTATGTGGCCAGCCATTCTGGTTTTACTCGGCATGGGTTGCCCAGCAATGGGGCATTTTCGCCTTGAGTTTTCTCTACACATTCGCGTGGATGCGTGGGTTCCGCTATAACTGGATGGGAACAAAATCTGCAGGAGAAAAGAGGTGAGCTCTCCACCTGATCCTGTGTGTTGTCGAAATCTTTTTTTCCCTTGAGCATAAAGCTGTTTAATCTTTCAGCTCACTTCATCATGGAATTGACGTAGTGCTGCGCGTCTTACTTCCCCCTGACTCATATTTGTCCTGTGATTTTTGTGTCTCTCTGGCGACTAAGACCATGTCTCTGGTACCTGAGAATAGAAAAAAGTCAGAAACGAACCGACCTGACTTCGGTTCAAGGCAAAGCGGTTGTTCATGCCGAACTTACTAATATCTCAATGATCAATTCCCCGAAATATGGTATAAAGTCACTCTGTAAGTCATTCTCATGCATTACAAGGGAGGAGAGAAGAAAATGGCAATTACCCAAAAGTTAGATCGTCAAATTGTATCAGCTTTTTTTGTCACTTTGTTGATGAGCCTCTTTTCTCCTTTTCTTTCTTTGGCTGCCGAAGGAGCCGGAAACTCTGTGATCATCGGTTTTGATGCGGAACAGGGGAACCTTACCAGCACCTCGGACGACGCCATTCGTATGGGCATTCTGACTGCCATCCATGAGATTAATGAGGCGGGAGGAGTGTTGGGTGGCAGACCTCTGGAGCTTATCGTCAAGGACAACCGCTCAGTGCCGGCGCGGGGGATTCAAAATATCGCGGAGTTTGCCGAGATCCCTGATCTGGTTGCGGTGATGTCCGGCAAATTTTCTCCAGTTGTGTTGGATGAAGTTCCTATTCTCCATCAGAATAAAATCATTATGCTTGATCCATGGGCTGCCGCTGACTCGATTGTTGAAAATGGTCACAAGCCGAATTACTGTTTTCGACTTTCCCTGACAGACAGTTGGGCCATTGCCGCCATGCTTGATTCTGCCGAGAGAAAGGGTGTCAGAAAACTCGGTATCTTGATGCCTACCACCGGCTGGGGGCGCAGCTGTGAACACGCGCTCAAGGCCTACCTCCTTACCCGTCCGCAATTGAGTATACCCTCTACCCAATGGTATATGTGGGGTGCAAGGTCTCTGCGTGATCAGTATGAGGCCATTCGTCATTCAGGGGCCGAGGTTGTTATTCTGGTGGCCAACGAGGCCGAAGGATCAATTCTGGTAAAGGAGATGGCGGAACTGCCGATGGAACAACGTCTTCCCATCATCAGTCATTGGGGGGTCGCGGGCGGTGATTTTGTTAAAATGACTGGTGATGTCCTTGGCCAGCTTGATTTCACTGTGGTTCAGTCCTACAGCTTCCATGACAACCGACGGGAGCAGAAACTTAAACAGTTGTATCAGACAACCGGGAAACTCTTCAACATCCATAAGGCCGAGTATATCACCTCGCCGGTGGGCCTGGCCCACGCCTATGACCTGACCCATATTCTGGCCCTTGCCATTAACAAGGCCGGCACCACAGAGAGAAGTGCCGTTCGGGATGCGCTGGAGCAGGTACGGAACTACGATGGCCTGATCAAATATTATCCCCGGCCTTTTACCCCCGAACGGCACGAGGCTCTTGAGCCAGCAGATATTTTCATGGCTCGCTTCCACCATACCGGCGCCCTCCTGCGGATCAAGGAGTAGGATGACCAGAAGCATCGCCACCAAAATCTCCTTTGCCGCACTCTCGCTCACCATGGCTGTGGCTGTGGCGCTGGGAACTGCCAGCTATCTCTTTAGTCGCCATACCCTCAAGTCTCAGATTCAGGATGGGCTTTCCTTTAAGACATCCATCATCGGCGGGCAATTGGAAGCAGCCCTGAAACATGTCAACGATGACATGCAGAACATGGCGGGGAATCTCCTGCTGGTTAATGCCCTCCTTGATTCGACAGGTAGAGACGCTTACGTCGGTCCTTTTTTGCGAAGCTACAAGCTTCCTCATCAAATTTCCTGGCTTCTCACCCTGAGTGATTTTGCCGGCAAGCCTCTTCTCTCCAGTCAAGGAGAGAAAAAAGTACGATTTTACAACGATGAAGCACTACTGATTCAGGTTATCAGTAAGCAGCAGGCTTTGGCACGCATAGAAACAGTCGATAAAGAAAAAATCCTGCTTATTGCCTATCCTGTTTTGTATGCAGCGACCGGGTTGGCTGAAGGCATGCTGGTTATTGAGATCCCGCTTATTCCTTTTGTTGCTGCCTGTCTGCCCGAAGTAATTAAAAATAAAGAAATGCTTTGTACTCTCTCAGCTGGCACCAGTGAGTTGTGTACAACTATCAAGAATCGGAGCGTCGTGCTGTTGAGTTCCACAGCCAGTCTTGCGTTGCCGTTTCCCTTGGAGCATTTGGAATTGAGTCTGGCCGTCGGCCAGGATGCAACGCAGGCATATTCTTCGTTGTCTAATCTGGCTGCTATATATCTATTTGTCGGCGCTTTTGTTCTCCTGCTTGTTGTTATCCAATCGCAGATGATGGGACGCAGATTATCCGCTCCCCTCATTGCTTTAACCCGGACTGCCGGACGGATTGCTCGTGCAGGCGTTCCTGACAGCGATGAAATCGTCACCAGCTGTGATGAGATCTCTCAGCTTACCACGGCCTTCAACACCATGCTGACCCATTTACAGGAAGCACATTTCAGCCTTGAAGTTAAAGTAGAGGAACGCACTGCCCAACTTGCGGATACCATGAAGGTGCTGGATACAATCCTGGATAATTCCCCCATTGGAATCTTAAAAATTATAGATCGTAAACCGGTGTGGATGAATCGGAAGACCGAAGATATTACCCTGTACTCCAAAGAAGATACGGTTTTTCAAACGACAAGAATACTTTTCCCTTCCGATGAAGCTTTTGAAAACTTCGGCCAGAAGGCCGAGCTGATTCTGAGTACCGGAGCGGTCTTTGAGAGTGAACAACAGTTAATCCGAAAAGATGGCGTTCAGATTCTGATCCGTCATATCGGCAAGGCCTTAGTTCCCGATGATCTGAATCAGGGCATTATCTGGTTGATTGAAGATGTCACTGAACGGAAGTGGGCGGAACAAGAGCTCAAGGCAAGTGAGGAAAAGTTTCGTACCATTGCGAATTACACCTATGCCTGGGAATTGTGGGAAAATGCTGAAGGAGAGTATCTTTATTGCTCTCCTTCCTGTGAACGATTTACCGGCTATTCGGCAGGCTCTTTTATGGAGGATCACACCCTGCTTGAGCGTTTGATTCATCCCGATGAACTCGAAATATGGAAAGCACACCATAGAGAAGTTCACGGGGGTGGTGGGAGATCCCATATTGCAAATGGAAGTGCTGTAAAAGAAGTTGACTTCCGGATTCTCCATGGAAACGGAGAAGTTCGTTGGATCAGTCATACCTGTTATCCCATCCATGACGGAGATGGGCGAAGTCTTGGCCTTCGCATTTCAAACCGTGATATTACGGATCGCAAGGTGATTGAAGAAGCCTTGCGCCGGAGTGAAGAAACTCTGAATCGGGCGCAATCCGTGGCTGAAATAGGAAGTTGGCATCTTGACATTGCAACGAACAGGGTGGAATGGTCCGAGGAAACCTATCGTCTATTTGGTGTCTCGCCCCAACATGGTATTAATATCAAAACCTTAATGTCCATCATTCATCCCGATGACCGGGAAATGTTCCTTGCAGCCTGGAAATCGGCCCTGGATGGCGCTTTTTATGATGTGACCCATCGGATCGTGGTGGCGGGGAACATCCTGTGGGTTCGGGAACGGGCTGAAATCGAACGGGATCGTGAAGGGCGGCCACTGTCCGGCATAGGCACGGTGCAAAATGTCACGGACCGGAAACAGTCAGAGGATCAAATAATTAAGTTAGCGCAGGAGCTACAGACGATTCTAGCAACGCTGTCGGTGGGGGTATCGTTCATTAAAAATCGTCGGTTTCAATGGGCCAATGCTGCCCATGAAAGAATTTTTGGATATGCCCAAGGAGAGTGTGTCGGTCTTGAAACTTCCGAATTTTTTGCGGATGAAGAGGGGTATGCTCGTGTTGGTGCAGGTTATGCCCAGCTTGCCAATGGTGCCTCGTATAATACGGAGGTGAAATTAAAAATGAAGGATGGGCGCCATTTTTGGAGTAGCTTGTCCGGGCGGGCGGTGCAGCCTAACAACCCCGATGCAGGGTCTATCTGGATGTTTCAGGATATCACCGAGCGGAAATCTGCAGACGATAAGCTGCAAGCGTTTGCTGAGATGCAGTCGGTCCTCCTGCAGGAGGTTAACCATCGAGTAAAGAACAATCTTGTTGCCATCATCAGCATGCTCCACAAGGAGGAGGATCTGGCCTTGGATAAAGGAATGCCGGAATATCATGCGCGCATCAAGGAACTGGTCTGGCGGATATCCGGACTGCTCACCGTGCACCGGCTACTTTCCTCTTCTGAGTGGAAACCACTTCCCCTGACTCGACTCTGTGAAAGTGTCATTCAAGGGACACTCAAGGGCTTAACCGCTATCCGTTCTATTCATTTGGATATATCACCTTCTGCAATCGAGGTGGACAGTGATCAGGCCCATGCCTTGGCCATGGTCTTGAATGAGTTAAGTACCAATGTCATAAAATATGCCATGGGTGAACGGGATGCTGTACATATCACTATCACCATCCAGCAAGTGGAGAACGATATTGAGCTGTGGTTTCAGGATGATGGTCCCGGTTTTCCGGAAGCACTTTTGCAGGAAGAAGTACCCCGTAGGAGCAGCAGTATCGGCATGAGCTTGCTCCAAGGTCTGGTGACCAGAAACCTGCGGGGATCACTTTGTCTGATGAACAATAACGGGGCATTGGCCCGAATCACCTTCCCGATCATGAATCATGAGGAGGTAATTGAAATGAAGGAGAATCAATCATGTGTGTCCTGAATGTGCAGCCACCCATTCGTCTGGTGATAGCTGAAGATGATTTTCTGGTCTGCGAAGAGATCAAACGCATTCTTCGTGATACTGCATACGAGGTCGTCGGGGAAGCTGGTAACGGCAAGCAGGCGATACGCCTGGTCTCCGAGCTCCGTCCCGATGTCGTGCTTATGGACATCAAAATGCCGGAAATGGATGGGCTGGAAGCCTCGCGCCGGATCACTGCAGAATGTCCTACTCCCATTGTTATCATGACTGCGTATGAAACTGCTGATCTGGTTGAAACGGCCAGCCAGGCTGGTGTTGCGGCATTTTTGACCAAGCCGCCGCAACTGGCAGACATTAATCGAGCCATTCCGGTTGCTATGGCCCGTCATACGGATCTAATGGAATTACGCCGGCTGAACAGGGAACTGCAGACTGCCCTTGAGGAAATCAAGACCCTGCGCGGAATTTTGCCGATGTGCAGCTACTGCCATAAAATCCGGACAGAGGATGATAAATGGGTCGATGTTGCCACCTATATCTACAATAATACCGAGGCAGACGTCAGCCACGGGATCTGTCCGGACTGCTTGAAAGAACAATTTCCGAAAGTCTTTGCTTCTCTTGTAATCGAGTGATAGCCTGGATCTGGTGGCCAGTCGACGTCGTTATGGGGAATGCAGGTGAGTAGTTTGGCTGCACAGTTCCAAAAACTGCCAGACATTCAACCAAAAGAGAACTCAAGAAGGGGAAATTATGAAAAACAAACGCAAAAACAGCCGGGTGCCGTTTCAGGTGAAGATTACTCTGGATTTTCCGGAGACGAGCCACACGGACTGTGAAACATCAGATCTGAGCCTCAAGGGTGTCTTTGTCCCGGGTATTACCGGACATAAGGTCGGTGAGACATGCCAGGTCTCCCTGCAACTGATCGGCTCAACCAGCCAGCTCAGTCTGGAGATCAAGGGAACGGTGGTACGGGTGGAAGAGGGTGGGCTGGCTGTACATTTTTACGAGATGGATCTGGACAGTTTCTTCCATCTGAAAAATATCCTCTACTATAACTCCGAAGACCCTGACGTGCTGGAGAAGGAGCTTGCTGTTTGAAAGGAAGTGGTGGGAGTCCGCCCATGGTTTGTGCATCTTTTATCGCGCCCTTTGCCCCTTCCATGTTGTCAGCTGTTTTTTTAAGGAATTGGAGCCATGTCAGCCCGCTATGTTTCTTTAAAAATGTTATGCTCCGCCTGATTATTTGCGATATTTCATGCGGATAGAACAAGGTGCTTTCGTGAATATGGAAAAAATTATTGACTGGAACTCAGTGAATCCTTAGAAAATAGATAAATGAAATCATTGGCATATTTTCCGGTTGTGCCGGGAGATGTCAGGTTGGTCAAGGTGTGGGTAACTTCCTTCTCCGGTGGAGCATGGTGCTCCTGGTTTACGAGGCGATGTATTCAAACTCATTTAACAAGGAAGAGATGACAATGCTAAAAGAAATGTTTTACACCGGCATGGGTGCGGCGGCGTTCTTGAAGGAAAAAGTCGAAGAAGAAATGAAAAAAATGGAAGAAAAAGGGAAGGTCAAGAGCGAAGACGCAAAGTGTTTTCTGGACACCATCGAGCAAAAAGGGAAGGAAGAAGACGCTAAAATTAAAGACAAGATGAAGACAATCCTGAAAGAGGTGATTGACGAATTGGGCCTTGCAACCAAAGAAGATTTGCAAAAACTCAAAGAGGATCTGCAATCAAAAATCTAACCCCGTTGAACTGGATCAGTGCCTTTTACAGATTATTTTCTTGTAAAAAAAACAAGAAAATAATCTGTAAGTCACTAAAATATTATCACCCGCGTCGAGTCTATGCAGTTTTTATTTTTTTACTCACCGTTTATTTAATCATTAAGAAAAAGCCGCGTATTCTGTGGCTCCGTCCACTCTCTCCCGAAGGATTAAAGCAAAGCGTCATCACCCTGGGAGCAAGCTTTATCAAGCTTGCCCAAGTGTTGGCGACACGCTCAGATTTCTTTCCTCCCCCGTATCTTAACGAGCTCAAAGAACTGCACGATCAGCTGCCGCCTATGAAGATGGAGCAGTTTGAAAAAGTTTATCAAGCGGCCTTTGCCGATCAACAGATATTTACCCTGTTTGAGCCCACCCCCATTGCCTCTGCCTCCATTGGGCAGGTCCATGCGGCCTATCTGCAAGGGGGGACCAAGGTTGCGGTGAAGCTTCGCCGCTATGATATTCAGAACCAGGTCAAGGCTGATATCCATATCATCTCAATGTTTAATCGGGTTTTTGCCCCGCTTTTTTCCGTTTATACCAAAAATTCCATCGAAGCGGTGATCAGCGAGTTTTCCAAGGTGATCCAGGAAGAGGTCTCTTTTCGTACCGAATTACAAAATCTGACCAGTTTCTCAGAGATCTACGCCACGAGCGGCATTAAATTTCCCATTGCCTATCCATCATTGTGCAGCGATGATGCCCTAGTGATGAGCTTTGAAGAGGGTTTTCGATTTGACGACAAAGAGAACTTAAGCCGCTATGATATCGATTTTAAGGGTCTAATCGGCAGGCTGGTCAATTTTTACACTGACCAGATGCTTATCAGCGGATATTTTCACGCCGATCCCCATCCCGGGAATCTACTGGTCACGCCTCAGGGGGAATTGGTTCTTCTTGATTTCGGGATGGTTAAAAGGATTCCCAATGATACCCGTATTGCCATTATTGAATTGATCAAGGCGGCCAATGAGCAGAACTATGAGCTCTATATCAGCGCCAACAAACGGCTGGGAACCATAGCCTATGAGGCTCCCACGGCAGAGTTGGCAGAATTTACCGCCAAAATGTTCGCCATCTTTTCGGACAACAACCTGAGCAGTGAATCGATGCAGCAGCTCGCCTTTGAAGTCCTGGAGTCAACCAAAGACCTTCCCTTTAAGCTGCCCAGCGATGTTATCTACATCCTCCGGGTGAGCGCCATCATTGAGGGACTTGGCACAACCTATATCGAAAATTTTAACGGAATAAAAGATATTCTGCCCATTTTGAAAAAAAACCTTCTTAAAGCCCTTGGTGCCAAGGATGGGGTGTTGGGGATGGTGAAAGGGAGCATTAAGGATATCCCGTTTTTTATCCAGGATTTGAAATCCTCCATGACCAGGATAAGCCAGGGCAGCATTTCTATCGAGTTCTCAAGCGGTCAGCTGGGCTGGCTCAAGCAGGAGATGGATGGCAAGGTGAAATCCTATGCCATTTCGTTTGGTCTTTTTTTTGCTGCGATTTTCGCTCTGTTGTATGATCATGAGCTCAAGGAGTTGGCACTGTTTCTGTTCGCTTTTGGGGTGGCCAGGATCATGTATAAATAAGCCATATACATACAATCATGACTGAATATACTGAGAAAAAATGTCCGAAATGTGGCCAGCAGTTACGTATTCCCAAAGATATTGGAGGGATGCTTATGGCATGTCCGACATGTGGAGACAGATTTCATTCAGACTTTAAATTGGCTGTTCCAGGAAGGATGAAGCCGCAAGAGGTGGTGGAGGAGGTTTTTGAGATGCCGGGGAAAATTCTGCAGCGGATTACTCGTTTCTTTGTAATTTAAGGTCAGGTTACGGTCCCACGGAGGTTAATTGATTGTAATAGAGGCTCTTGCAAAATAACGGCATCGTCATTCCCGAGTGCTTTTATCTGGAGTATAGTTTCTTAAATTCAGTATGTTATTGAGCCACGCCTGTTCTGGAATGACGGTTCGTGGAAATAAAACCTCATTTTGTAAGAGGCTCAATAGAATAGAAATGAGACCTCTGCTAACCCCATTTGTTTCATTCGCTCAAAGATCGTTGGTTATTTAGGTTGAAGGTGTAGCGGAGAATGGCAGATTCTCCTTATGAATGCTGTTTTTATGCAATGAATTCTTTCAAAAGAACTGTCGTAGTCTGTTGTTGCAGGAAATTGTGCTGTATCCATTAACTTCATAGCTCATAAACGGTGCCACATAAAATGGTAATTAATGAAGCAGTTTATGGTGATTATTTCGGATACCTCCTGTCGGGGAAAAAAGCCGAATGCGCGAGAATCGTGCAAAATTCACTAGACTCACAGGTTTCTGTAAAAGATCTTTACCTGGAGTTGTTTCAACGATCGATGTATCAAGTCGGCAAACTCTGGGAGGAGAATAAGGTTTCCGTTGCCACTGAGCATATGGCTACAGCTATCACAGAGGGGCTTTTGCAACTGGTCTATCCCCTGTTGTTTTCTGCCGATCATGTTGGTAGAAGCGCCATTGTAGCCTGTGTTCCACAGGAATTTCACCAGATGGGAGCAAAAATGGTTGCGGATATTTTTGAACTCAATGGCTGGGATGGCTATTTTGTCGGGGCAAATATCCCAACGGAAGAATTACTAAAGAGTATTGATGAGAAGAAGCCGGATCTTGTGGCCTTATCCATGAGCCTTCATTTTAGTCTCAAGGGGATGGATGAAATGTTGCAGGGCTTGACTCACACGTATCCTGTTCTGGATATCATCGTCGGAGGTCAGGGCTTTTTATGGGGAGGGGAAGAGATCGTCAAAAAGTACCCTCAAGCCCGGTATGTCAAATCCATTGACTCTTTGGTACAAATTATTAAAACCTACTGATTTCGCAGATATGTCCGAAAGAAATAGTCACGAGATCATATATCACTATATGATGCAGGATGCCTCGGTTTTTGTGATGCATCTTGATCGTCAAGGAATTATTCTGTCAGTAAATAGTTACGCTGAAAATTTGCTTGGCTCGGATTTCAGCCAGAAGAGTGCGAATCTTTTTGATGTCGTGGTTAATTTTGGTCATGTGCCTTCACTTGCTGAGTTATTCACTCTTAATGCCCAGCCTCGATTATTAAATATCACTACACAATCCGGTTTGCCTCTGTCTCTCTATTTTAAATTTTTTCCTTTGCAGGATGACTTCTTGATGATTGGCCAGCAAGACGGTGAAGAGGTGGAGAATCTCCGTACAAATCTTGTCTTGGCGGTCAATGACGCTAATAATCTGTCTCGAGAATTACAGAAAAAAAATGTGCAATTAACCCGGCTTAATGCGTTGAAAAATCAGTTCATGGGAATGGCCGCCCATGACCTGAGGAATCCCCTGGCTATTATTCAGGCATACAGCGAGTTTTTATTTGAAGACCCTCAGAACGTGTTAAGTAAAAAGAGCGCCAGTCTGATGTTAAAAATAAAAAACTCCAGTCAATTTATGCTGAAGCTGTTGAATGATTTGCTCGATGTCTCAAAGATTGAATCAGGAAACCTGGGGTTGCATTTGGAACTGACTGATATTCAGCCCTTGGTTCAAAGTTATATTGAATTAAATCAAGTGCTCGCGTCAAAGAAAAAGATTGAATTGAGGTGTCATTGCAGTGAGAACCTCCCGCAGGTGAACATTGATCCTCCCAAAATTGAACAGGTTTTTAATAATTTGTTATCCAATGCGGTGAAGTATTCTTTGTGTGAGACGGTAGTTGATGTTGAGATAGTCCATCGTGATGGACAACTGATTGTGGCTGTTCGTGACCAGGGCCAGGGGATTCCGCTTGAGGAGTTGCAAAGGATCTTTCAACCATTTCAAACCGTAGCGGTGAAAGGGACTGCCGGTGAGAAAAGTACGGGGTTAGGCTTGATGATTGCCCAGAAAATTATTTCCGCCCATGGTGGTGAAATATGGGCGGAAAGTTTGATGGGGAAAGGGACAACCTTTTTTTTCAGCCTTCCTGTGGCTGGCATCAATACGATCCCGCAGCCGATTTATACGGAAAGAATTTTAGAGAATCGGCAAGAAAAGAAGGAAAGTGAATCCTGCTCCGCCCCTTTGCTCGATACCTCTGTGATGAATGAATACAAGGCACTTGATCGTGATTTTTTTAATGAATTGTTAGATATGTTTTTTAGCGAGACCCCGGTAATTCTGCTGGATATCCAGGAGTTCATCGTTCAAAAAAATCTTGTTTCGTTGAAATTGTCACTTACCCAACTTCGTGGTTCCTGCTCCTGCATTGGGGCTAGTTCTTTGGCGGGTTTGTGTGACTCGTTTCTGAATTTGTCTGATAATGAGCTTTTTATCAACGCTGTTGATTTTTCCGAACAGTTGACAAATCTTTATGAAGAGACAATGCAGGCATTCATTCATATTCTGAATACTGATTAGTTGATTGAATTGGCTCAGGAAGCAGAGGTTTATGTTGAGATAATGCTCCCTGCACCGCAAGAAGTTGTGCCAATGAATTTTAAAAAGTTGTTACTGAGATGGCAGAGTAATGGAGCTGATTTTCTCGCTTGATGAGAAAGATACTGTTTCCAGCTTTTGAAGAGACTTTGAGGTCAGATGAGATGAGAAAGTATTTGTTTTTGTTGAATAAGCGTATCGTCACGGAGCTTCCTTCGTGGTTACGTGGTTTTGGTTCATAGCATATTTGAAAAAAGGAGTCTACGCATGGACAATGCTGTTAAGCCGGCAATTTTGATTGTCGACGATGATCAGGATCAGCTTGATATTGTCGAGCAGATACTTGTTAACTTTGACGTGCAGTTCACCACTGTTTTGTCAGGAGTTGACGCTGTCAAGATCGCAAAATACAAAGAATTTGCAGCTATTTTAATGGATGTGCAGATGCCGGGAATGGGTGGGGTTAAGACTCTTGAACTCATTCGAAACTTTGGTGCTTCCAAAAAGACTCCGATCATTCTTATGACTGCTCTTGCCTTTGATAGTGAGATGATCAAAAAAGCGTATCAGAGTGGTGGGGTGGATTATCTTTTCAAACCACTGGACCCAATTGTTTTGCAGTCGAAGGTGCAGATTTTTGTAGAGATGTATGAACAGAAACAACTGATTGCAAAACAGCAGAAAATTCTCAATTACCATGCGACTGAACTGGAAAATGCTAATTTAGAACTGCGACAGGAAATTGCACAGCATCAAATTTTTTATAACACATTGAAAGAGTGTCAGCATTTACTGGTCGAGAGATTCAATATGCTCAACCAATACCCATCGGATGATACAAAACTGATTTTGGCTGAAGTTGAACGCTTTATTAAGGAATATTTAGCAGTTATGGATAAGCTGCAGTCGGTGGAGTTGCTGTCGGTTGAATCAATTGAGTCCGTTGACCAGGCCTTTCGAATTTCTAACCGGCTCATGACCCTTTCGACTAGAAACGTGGGTTTATTGCAAGGCATTGAAGAGTTGAGATTAGAGAATAAAGATTTAAAAAATCGTCTTAGCCTGGCAATCCATGAAAATAAATCAGATTATCTTAAAAATTAGTAATTCTAGTTAGTTGTCGAGAGATGTGGACATGTCTTAAGTAGGTCTTCATGGCGGACTTGACGATAGCTTTCAGCCATTTCTGTAATGATCGCCATGTCAATGTACGCTGTTTTAGCGGGGGCAAATCCTGCCCTGGACCCTTTGTTCCCGCCGGTAACAACTGAAGCAGTCATGGAGTGAAAAAATTGGCTGAAGCCGCTGGCTGGTGCAGAAGATCATTTCAGGGACTTGGAGACCAATAGTGTAACATCTTTTCTGCAACTTCTGATAATGCTGTGCAAAATTCGATGTGGGGGGTGGAAACGGGGTAAGAGTTTCTTGATGCTGCCGTGCTACATCACCACTCTACCATTTATCCCAATCTGTTTTAAAATCTCTAAGAAATATGTTGATGCCTTCTTCTGGAAACAAGGGCGCCAAAAAACCGCTTTTCCGGCATCTTTTGCGTGCTCTTCGTTCTCGGAATTACCGTTTTTTTGTTGTTGGGCAAGGCGTGTCTCTGGTGGGAACCTGGATGCAGCAAGTCGCCATGAGCTGGCTTGTCTATCGCTTGACCGGATCTGCCATGCTGCTCGGTTTAATCGGTTTCATCAGTCAGATCCCGACCCTTTTCATCGCACCTGTTGCCGGCGTGCTTGCTGATCGCTGGGATCGTCGGCGTCTGCTCTTTGCCACCCAGAGTCTTGCCATGGTACAGGCGGGCATTCTTGCCTTTGTGGTGTTGACTGGAATCGTGCAGGTCTGGCAGATTGTCCTCTTGAGCTTGATCCTAGGGATTGTCAATGCCTGTGACATTCCGATCCGCCAATCCTTTGTTGTTGAGATGGTCGAGCATCGGGAGGATCTGGGCAATGCCATAGCCCTGAATTCATCGTTGGTGAACGGGGCCAGGCTTATCGGACCGTCTATTGCCGGGTTGCTTGTGGCCACAGTGGGCGAGGGTGTCTGTTTTGTTCTCAATGCTATCAGCTATCTGGCCGTCATTCTGGCGCTTTCGGCCATGCGTATTCCGCCTGCAGCCCATCCTCGTCGGAATAAACTTCCCATTCTGCAGGAACTCCATGCAGGATTTGTCTATGCCTATGAATTCGCCCCGATCAGAAGTATTCTCCTACTGCTGGCCCTGGTCAGTCTTATGGGGATGCCGTATTCAGTACTGGTTCCTGTTTTTGCCAAAGAGGTGTTGCATGGTGGTGCCCATACTTTTGGTTTTCTGATGGGGGCGGCAGGTAGCGGGGCTCTGGTAGGGACTCTTTATCTTGCCTCACGCCATAGTGTTCTCGGGCTGGATCGAATGATTGTGATGGCGACGGTTTTCTTTGCGTTTGGAATTGCCATCTTTGCAATTTCCAGCAATTTTATCCTCTCCATGTCGGCATTGACGGTGGCAGGATTTGGAGGAATGACACTGTTCTCCTCCTGCAATACGGTTTTGCAAACAATTCTTGATGAAGATAAACGTGGCCGGGTTATGAGCTTTTTTACCGTGTCGTTTATGGGGGTAGCCCCTTTTGGAAGCCTCGCAGCGGGTTCATTGGCCGGGAACATCGGGCCATGTGCGACGTTGCTTCTGGGAAGTGTCGGTTGTCTTGTCGGTGCCGCCGTTTTTGCTCGCTCTCTTCCTCAGTTCAGGGAGAAAATCCGGCCAATCTATCTACGAATAGGGGTCATTCAGGAACGTGCCAGTGGCATGGAGAACGTTTTAAAAGAATTCGAAAAGTGAGAGAAAAATGATAGCGAAACCTGTGTGAATCCTGCACATATCGGTGGAGTAATAGTTTTAAAATAAAAAAGGACTTGCAAGATTCCTTGCAAGTCCATGATTTATTGGTGCGCCCGGACGGATTCGAACCGCCGACACCCGGATTCGAAGTGCTGGTTTCTGATAAATACCTAAAAGTACATATTAATATTTCATCGTATTTCCTTGTAGTTATCCTTGACTTTAAAATCTTACGTTGTATTCTGTAGTCTCAAATAAGCCCTATTTTACCGTTCAAAATATAACTGGCATATAACGAGCCGATAGCTGCCGTATGAAGAATGACAGGCATTTAGGTCAAGTTGAGTCTGTCAAAATATAACTGGGAGAGTAAAAAATGAAAAAAAATGAAAACACCTTCAACTTCACCGAAGAGCGTTTAAGGAATCTCCTGGCACCTGAACCAGGCAAGCGAGAATATTATAACGACACCACAGAGAAGGGCTTGCGTCTGGCAGTATCAGGAACAGGCACGAAGTCTTTC
>JFJP01011197.1_pt1 | contig 18485 bp, 14 predicted proteins | sample 431651 | NCBI WGS metagenome assembly JFJP01 (sample SAMN02602958, study PRJNA72255) | Microbial mat metagenome, whole genome shotgun sequencing project. | biome: fresh water; feature: sink hole; material: water; isolation source: purple microbial (photo- and chemosynthetic) mats found in...
TCCTGTACAGGGACGCCGGCGGCGAGGTTCCGGAGCTGCAGCGCCGGCTGGCGGCGGTCGGGACGGAGCTGGAAGGGCTGTACGCGCGCTGGGAAGACCTCGAGGCGCGCCGCGAATAGACCTCTCCGCCCATATTGCGAAAGCCCCGCCCTGGCAGTATCATCAGCCGACAGTTCAAACGCCATAACGTACCTCATCGCCATCGCCCAGGCGTCAGGATCGAGCTGCCGACATGACCGATCGCCCCTCCGACAAAGGCGACCGCCTGGCCGAGTACATGCCGATGGTCTACGCCCACCTGCGCAAGCTGGCGGAGAGCCGCCTGCGGCGCGAGCGCGGCGACCACACGCTGCAGCCCACCGCGCTGGTCAACGAGGTCTATCTGAAGTTCGGCCGCCAGCGCGATCTGGACATCCAGGGCCGCACGCATTTCCTGGCGCTCTCGGCCACGGCGATGCGTCAGGTGCTGGTCGACCACGCGCGTCAGCGCAATTCGATCAAGCGCGGGGGCCACGCGCTGATGGTGACGCTCGACGAATCGGCGATCATGGACGACGGCCGCGCGCAGGACCTGCTGGATCTGCACCGTGCCCTGGAGAAACTTTCCGAGCTGGATCCTCTGGAAGGTCGCATCGTCGAGATGCGTTTCTTCGCGGGCCTGACCGAAGTGGAGATCGCGCGCGAGCTGGACATCTCCGAGCGCACGGTCAGGAACCAGTGGAGCCATGCGAAGGCGTGGTTGCGGCGGGAGCTGGCCTGAGCGAAGACGAGACCTGAAAAGACCGGCCGCGTTCATGACGATCGCGGCCGGTCTTTTCCTGTCCGGTTCGCGCTATTCGTAGCGCAACGCGTCGATCGGACTGAGCGCCGCCGCCTTGCGCGCCGGCCACCACCCGAAGAACACGCCGACCGTCGCCGAGAAGCCCAGCGCCAGGCCGACGGTGCCGCCGTCGATGACCGTCGGCCAGCCCGTCAGCTTGCCCACCAGCCAGCTGCCGCCGTAGCCCAGGGCCACGCCCAGCAGGCCGCCGAGCACCGAGAGCACGATCGCCTCGACCAGGAACTGCATCAGGACGTCGGCCGGGCGGGCGCCGATGGCCATGCGGATGCCGATCTCGCGCGTACGCTCGGTCACCGACACCAGCATGATGTTCATGATGCCGATGCCGCCCACCAGCAGCGAGATCCCGGCGATGCAGGCCAGCAGGATGGTCATGACTTCGGTGGCGCCCGTGGCGGCGTCGGCCAGATCGGCCTGGTTCTTCACCGTGAAGTCGTCGTCTTCCCATTCGCTCAGATTGTGGCTCTCGCGCATGATGGCCTTGGCTTCGGCCATGGCGGCCGTGACGTCGCCCGAACTGGCGGCCGAGCCCAGGATCTGCGCGATGAACTGGTGGCCGGCCAGCCGTTCCTGCACCGTGGTGTAGGGCGCGATGATGAGGTCGTCCTGGTCGCTGCCGCTGGCGGTTTGGCCCTTGGCAGCCAACACGCCGATGACGGTGAACGGCACGTCGCGCAGGATGACTTCCTGCCCGAGAGCCTCGCTTTCGCCGAAGATCTGTTCGGCCACCGTGGCGCCCAGCACACACACCTTGCGGCGCGAACGCAGGTCACGGGCGTCGAAGAACTGGCCCTCCGCAACCGGCCAGTCGCGGATGGTCTGGTAGGCGGGATCGACGCCGTAGATGGGACAGCGCCAGTTGGTCCCGTTACCGCCGCGGATGCGCCCGAAGGCCATGATGACCGGCGAGACATCCGACATCTGCACCGATTCGCGCTTCAGTTTGTCGGCGTCCTCGATCTTCAGGCGGTTGAAGCTGCCGGCGCCCTGGCTCACGTTCCCGGTATTGGCGGCTCCCGGGGTGATCACCACCATGTTGGTGCCCAGGTTCTTGATGCTCGCCTCGATGCGCGACTTGGCGCCGTGGCCGATGGCCACCATGACGATCACCGCGCCCACGCCGATGATGATGCCCAGCGCGGTCAGCGTGCTGCGCAGCTTGGTGCGCCGGATGCTGCGCAGGGCGATGCTGATGAGCTTCTGGGGCTTCATGCCGTCCCCTTCCGGCGCGCGTCGATGGCGGCCAAATCGGCAGCGGCGTTGCCGCGCGGAGTCACGGGTTCGTCGCGCACGATGAGGCCGTCGCGCAGTTCGACGATCCGCTTCGCGTAGTGGGCGATGTTTTCCTCGTGCGTGACCATGACCACGGTCAGGCCCTGGTCGTTCAGCTCCTGGAAGAGCGCCAGCACCTCGACGCTGGTGCGCGAATCCAGGTTGCCGGTGGGTTCGTCGGCCAGCAGCAGGGCCGGTTCGGTCACCAGCGCGCGGGCGATGGCCACGCGCTGCTGCTGCCCGCCCGACAATTCGTTGGGCAGGTGGTGGGCGCGGTCGGCCAGGCCCACGCGTGCCAGCGCCGCCGTCGCCGCCGTCCGCAGGTCGCGTTTGCGGGCGCCGCGGTCGTACATCAGCGGCAGTTCGACATTTTCCAGCGCACTGGTCCGCGCCAGCAGGTTGAAGCCCTGGAAGACGAACCCGATCCGGCGGTTGCGCAGGTCGGCGAGCTGGTTGCGGTCCATGATCTCGACGCGCTCGCCGTCCAGTTCGTAGCCGCCCGCCGTGGGTTTGTCCAGGCAGCCGATCATGTTCATCATCGTCGACTTGCCCGAGCCCGAGGCGCCCATCACGGCCACCATCTCGCCCTGCGTAATGGTCAGGTCGATGCCGGCCAGGGCGTGCACTTCGTTGGTGCCCATCACGTAGGTCTTGGTCAGACCCCGGATGCGGATGACGTCGGCGGCCACGGCGCCCACCTAGAAGCCGCTCGGACGCGGCGGTCCCGAGCGCGACTGCTGTGTCTGCTGGAAGGGCGAACTGGCGGCGGCCGCCGGCGTCGCCGAAGTCGAAACGCCGGCGATGACCTGCATGCCGGCCGCGATCTCGCGTCCGCGGATCTCGGTGCTGGTGCCGTCGGTGATGCCCGTGCGCACGAACATCACGTCCAGCTTGCCGTCCTCGTCGGTGAACCAGAGCATGCCGCGGTTGGCGGGCAGGCCCCCGGCCGCGCCGCCGCCATGCGGGTTGGCGCCGCCGGCCGCGGCCATGCCGCCGGTCTGGCCCGCAGGCCGTCCGCCCGCGCGCGCGCTGTCGGCGCCGGCGCCGGCGGGTCCGCCCTTGGCCTGCATCTCCGCGCGCTTGCGCTCGATGATGGGCGTCATCGTCGCCGGGTCGGGCCGGTAGCGCAGGGCGGCGTTGGCCACCTGCATCACGTCCTTCACCTGCTCGATGATGAACTCGACCGACGCGGTCATGCCCGGCAGCAGGCGCTGGTCGGCGTTGGGTACGTCGACCACGGCGATGTAGTTGACGACGTTCTCCTGCGTCACCGACTGCAGGCGCACCTGGCGCACCGTGCCGGTGAAGTTGTCGTCGGCGTAGGCCTGCACCGTGAATTTCACGGGCTGGCCGACCTTGATCTGGCCGATGTCGCTCTCGTCGACCGAGACCAGGATCTGCATGGCGGCCAGGTCGCCGGCGATCTGGAAGAGCTGCGGCGCCGAGAACGACGCCTGCACGGTCTGCCCGGGGTCGATGCTGCGCTGCACGACAATGCCGTCGATGGGCGAGGTGATGGTGGCGTAGCCAAGGTTCCGCTCGGCACGTTCGAGATCGACCTTGGCGCCCTTCACGCCGGCGCGCGAGGCGTCGAGGTTGTACTGCGCCGTGTTGAATTCGCTGTCGGAGATCATCTTCTGTTCGTGCAGTTCGCTCAGGCGGGTGTGCTCGCGCTCGGCGTGCCGCTGCTCGGCCTCGACCCTCTCCAGCTGGGCGCGCGACGACGAGACGGCCGAAATCAGCAGCGTCTTGTCGATGCGGGCGATGACCTGACCCGCTTTGACGTAGTCGTTGAAGTCGACCAGGACGTCTTCGATGATGCCGCTGACCTGCGTGCCCACCTGCACCGTGGTCACCGGCTGCAGGTTGCCGGTGGCGGCGACGACGGAGAACAGGTCGCCCTGGGTGACCTCGACCAGGCGGTAACTGGTCGTTTCGGCCGACTTGCCGACGCCCAGACGCCAGGCGGCGACGGCGGCAACGGCGAGCACCAGAAGCACGATGATGATTCTGCGCATGGAATTCCCCTGTCCTGGGCACGTTCGCGTGGTGTGATCGGATCAATCTAACGCACGGGCAGGCATTGACCAGCGGCAAGATCGCCAGCCGGGCACCCCCGGGTTGCGGCGCCGACCGGCGCGCCCCATCATGGTGAAAAGGAGGCGACGATGACAAACCTGGTGCCCGTGCTGCAAACGGCCATCGGACCGGCCATTCTGGTGTCCGGGACCGGCCTGCTGCTTCTGACGATGACCAACCGCCTGGGGCGGGCCATCGACCGCGCCCGGGTCATGGGACCCCTGCTGGCGGAGGCCCCGGCGGCCAAACGCGCGATCATGGAGGCCCAGATCGCCATCATCTGGCGCCGGGCCGGCCAGATCCGCACCGCCATCGCCTTTGCCGCCGGCAGCGCCCTGCTGGCCGCGGTGCTGGTCATCGTCCTGTTCATCACCGCGCTGGCGGGCGTGGCGGCCACCGCCGTGATCGCCACGCTCTTCATCGCCTGCATGACGTCGCTGGTCGTGTCGCTGTCGGTCTTCCTCTACGACGTCAACCGGTCGCTGTGGGCGCTCAAGCTCGAATTGACCTCGCACGGCATGGACCGGTCGCGTTTCGGCGCCGGTCCCGCCGATGCCGCTTCTACTTCTTCTGCGCCGGACGCCAGGTGATGGTCGCGTTGGCGGCGTCCGCCTCCTCCAGGAGCAGGGCGCGCAGGGCCGGCCAGTTCTCCGGCTTGCCGGCGTCGGCCCCCAGGGTCACCGCGCGGTCGTAGGTCAGCCAACCGTCCTTTTCGGTCACGGTCAGCTTGAATGTGCCGGCCGCGTTCTCCACGGCGCGGTCGGCCGGGCGGGTCGCGACGGCGCCTTCGGGCAGGCGCAGGCTCACGCTGAGGGACTGGCTCGCGCTGTCCTCTTTCTTCCAACTCGATCTCAACAGCACCGGCGAGGCGCGCGTGGCGTCTTCCAGCCGGCAGTCGGGCGGCAGCAGGTCCAGCAGGCCGCCGTGGGGCCGGCCGATCACCAGCGTGCGGCGGCCTTCGTCGTCGGCCTTTACGAAGGGCGCGGTGACGTCGAAGCGCGCCGTGGAGCGGAGCGGCGACAGTGCGGTGACGGCGGCGGCCGGCACCTTGGCGCCGGGCACGAGCGAGCCGGCCAGTTCGCCGAGCCAGGACGTCAGGGCGCCCGCCGAGCCCGTCACCTGATCGCTGAACTCCAGGGCCGAGAGGCCGTCGACCTGGCCGCTGCCGGTCCAGGCGCTGTCGCCCGCGGCAAGGCGCAGGTCGACCGACAGTGCGGGCGGATTCAGCCAACCGCGGCCGCCCACGGGTGTATCCGTCAACGGGAGCAGGGGACGGGACAAGAGCATGGTCTCGCCATGCACCGAGAAGTCGGAGGGATCGCAGACCAGCGTCAGGCCGCGGCTCCCGTACGGTTCCGGGGTGCGGACGCGCAGCACGAGGCGCCCATGCCGGGCCAGGCTGGGCGGGCCGAATTCCGGCTCTGTTTGCGGCGCGTAGAGGATGAGCGGATCCACGACCCAGCCCTCTTCGCGCAGCAAAGCGGCCCACAGCGCCGCCCGGTCCAGGACGTGGCCGTAGGCCGTGTCCCAGGTGCGCGCGGCCGGGCGCGGGGCGAAGGCCCACCAGCGGTCGTCGTGGCGGACCAGGCGCACCGCTTCGCCCAGCCAGCGCCCGCCGGCTTCCAGGCGGGCCCGTTCGCCGGCCGCGTCGCGGGTTGCCGCCCGCAGCGAATCCAGCACGGCCGCCGGCGCCACCGCGGCCTTCCCGAAGGCGCTCGACCACGCCGTCTGCAGGGCGCCGACATCGCGCCACGTCCACCAGGCGACCGTCGGCTCGTAGCTCGCGGGTTCGGCGGTCACGGGCAACCGCAGCGCGGGTGCCGGGCGCAGCGTCCAGGTGAAGGTGTCGCGGCCGTCGCTCGCGCCGGCTGCGGGCGCAGGCGCGCCGTTCCATTCTTCGTGCCGCGGCGCCAGCGCCGTCGGCGCGCTGACCGTCAGTTCCACCAGCACCGCCGGGTCCCGCTGCGCCATGACGAACACGTCGTCGGCGCCGGGCAGGCCGCGCTCGGTGATGGTGTACTCGGTTTCCATGATGCAGGGCAGCTCGACGCCGTCGTGCAGCAGCATGGTCTCGCGCATCGTGGTGTAATCGTCGGCGTGGTCCACGGCGTAGGGCAGCGTGTGGACGATGGCGGTGGCGCTCAGCTTCTCCGCATCGGGCCACCAGCGACCATCGCGCCAGGTGCGCAGCTTCGTCACTTCGAACGTGCAGGTGGCCGAATTCCAGGGCACGCGCAGGTCGGCGTGCGCGCGCAGGCCCGCGGCGGTGCCGATCCAGACCACGCGCTGCACGGTGGTCGCCACGTCGCCGGCGTCGCCGATCGCGACACGGCGGCTCTCCAGCAGCAGGACCGCGTCCTCCTGCGCCAGGTCGTACGTCGTCTGCGCCGTGGCCCAGAGGGCATCCAGGTCGTGGCTGCTCGAAGGGCCCATCGAGGGTGCGGCGTTCGCAACGCCGGTGCCCAGGAGCAGGGCAAAAATGATGGCAAACAGCTTCTTCATCATCACTTGCCCTCCTTCGTGAAGCGGAACGTCGTCTTCGACCAGTCGCGCGAGGCGTTGACGGCCTTCAGGAATCCGCCGTAACCGTCAGGCGGAATCTGGCGGCGCTTGACCGCCGCCCTGGCCGTGACCGTGAAGTCGCGCCCCTTCTGGGCGGCGCTGCCGGAGAACATGGCGTAGGTCTCGTCGATGGGGTCGGTCTTCGGGTCGCCCGTCAGCCGCCAGCCCTTGGGCAGGCGAACGGTCTCCTGCGCGTCGACCATCTGGGTGAACATCAGCATCAGGTCGGTCTCGCGCTCGTCCGGCCAGGCCTGGCTGCCGGCGCGGTAGAACGTGCCGTTGCTGTGCACCAGCGTGAGCAGCGGGCTGGCGAACTCCCAGGCGCCGTCAATGGCTGCGGCGAAGCGGGGGAGGCGGTACTCGATCTTCAGCCACATGTCGCCGCTGAAGTCGTCGGCGGCGCGGTGGGTGACCTTCACGCCCTCGACGCGCGGGTTGACGGCGGCCAGCAGGTGCGCGACGGCCGCGGCCATCTCCTGTTTGCGCGGACCGGTGACGAACCGGCGCAGGCGGGAGTCCGAGGCGCCGCCGCCCGACAGGTCGATCGTGCCGGTCAGCGTGCCGTCGTCGGCCAGGACGGCGATGTGGCGCGCGTTCAGCGGCGATTCCTCGGGCGGGCTGTAGGCGATGCGGCTGAGCGTCTCGCCCTCGGGCGAGCCGACCAGGTAGTGCTGCTCGGTCTCGGACTTCGACCAGGTGTCGTTGTTGTAGGGCACCCAGGTGGGGTCGTACATGCGGAACGTGCCGTCGTCCAGCTTGAGCGCGGTCACGCAGTGGTTGAACTGGTCGGCGGGCACCGGGTCGATGCGGCTGCCGGCCATCGTCATCGCCGCGTAGCTGTCCAGGCCGGCGGCGCGCATCATCGCCACCAGCATGCCGGCGATGTCCTTGCACACGCCCGAGCGCTGCTCGAAGATCATGTTCGACGGATGCAGCGTGAAGCCCTCGCCCTCGCCCATCGTCTGGCCGCTGTAGCGGATGTTCTGGGCCACCCAGTGCACCAGCACCTTGGCCTTGCGTTCGTCGGTGCCGTTGGCGGCGCCTTCGGCGGCCAGGATGGCGTCGACCTTCGCCTGGATGTCGGGCGTGACCTCGAACTGGTTGCGGTTCACGTCGAAGAACCAGCGGCTCTTGGCCTCCCAGCTCTCGGCGGTGGCCATGACGACCTTGGCGACGATGTCGCTGGCGTCCGGCTGCGACGGCTCGTGCGCGCGCGCCGGCGTGTCCAGGCACCACCAGGCGTAGGTGGTCGTGGCGTCGTCGTAGGTCAGCGACGAATAGACGGCGCCGTTGTAGGTCTCGACGTGCAGGCGCTTGTCCTTCGGCAGGACCAGTTCATAGCGCTTCTCGACGATGGGGGCGTCGCCCGCGAACAGGACGATGTCGAAGTACTCGCCGGGCATGGGCGGGATGTATTTCTCGTCGCCGGGCGCGTCGGCCAGCGCGCTGCCGGCGGCGCCCGCGGCGCCAGCACCCAGCAGTGCGTAGGTGAAGCCCTTGCTGAAGGTGACGACCTCGATGCCGTCGCCCACTTCCAGCCGCGGCAACTGCAGCGTCTTGACGCGGTCGCTCCAGTAGATGGCCGACTGCGGCGCCGGCAGGTCGTGCACCTGCGCCACATCGACCGCGAGCTTCGCGTCGCCGCGCAGCACGTTGACCTCGCGGATCTCCAGCGCCTGGCTCTGCGGGTCGTAGTGCCAGTAGAGCACCGAGTTGTCGCGGCAGCCCTCCGGGGTCAGCACCTTGGTCAGGCGGTAGCCGTCGACATAGGTGACGCCGCTGGGCTTGACCCGGTTGACGGCGTGCTCGAAGACCACGGCCAGATCGGCGCCGTCGAAGTCATCGGCGGAGCCGGCGTCGGCCAGGCGGGTGAAGGGCGTGGGGACGGGCTTTTCGCCAGGCGGCGTCGCCGGGGCGGCGGTCGCCAAAGTGGCGGTCAGGGCGACAGCCAGCAGCAGCCAACGGGTCGTGGTGCGCACGAGAACCTCGCGTGGATTCACGGTCCGGAATGGAGCCGGCCGGGCGGCCGGTGGTTTGGCGGGTACTGTACCATCTAAGGGAAACCCGTGGAAGAGCCGGCCGGGCGGCCGGTGGTTTGGCGGGTACTGTACCATCTAAGGGAAACCCGTGGAAGAGGTCATGCGGGTCGGCGAATAGTCAGCGCTGGATGCCCAGATTGGCGCTCACGTCATCCCAAAGCTGGCGCCAGGCGCGCCATTTGACCCACCGGGCCACTCCCGCGGCGCACCGTGCGCGTTGGCCCAGCGGCAGGCCGCTCTGTCGCACCGCGCGCAGGTACTCGCGCAGCAGGCGCCAGTGGGGGAACGCGCGTCCGCGGGCCTTGGCGTCGAACCAGGCCGTGCGCCGGCGCAGGTCCTTGATGGCGTTCACCGAGCGTCCGGCGTGTTCGCGGTGCCGCATCAGGTCGTCGCCCACGCGCAGCAGGCGGCCCTGCAGCCCCAGCTCCGCCAGCAGCGTCCGGTCCGAGCCCACGTAGGGGCCGATCAGCGAGGTCCGCTTCAGGGCCGCGCTGCGGATCACGCCGAAGACCGCGATGCACGAATGGTCGCGGCAGACGAGGTCCTGGAACCGGACGCCGACGTCGGGATCGTCGAAACGCTGCGGATCGCGGTTGTCGTAGATCTCGCGAAGGACGCGGCCGTCGTCGTCGATGTCGACGGCGCCGCTCCAGGCCATCACCGCGTCGGGATGGGCGTCCAGGGCGGCCACGCAGCGCTCGAGGAACGTCGGTTCCAGCACGTCGTCGGCGGCGCACCACTTGAACAGCTCGCCGCCGGCCAGCTCGAAGGTCCAGTTGAAGTTCGGGGCCGCGCCGCGGTTGACTTCGGCGCGGTGGATGCGCACGCGCGGGTCGCGGGCGGCGTAGGCGGCCAGCATGGCCGCGGTGCCGTCGGTCGAGGCGTTGTCGCAGCAGATCAGTTCGAAATCGCCGAAGGTCTGGCCGAGCAGGGAGTCGACGCAGGCGGCCAGGAACCGCTCGCCGTTGTACACCGGCAGGCCCAGGCTGAGCCGCGGCCGCGAGGCCGCCGCCGCGGGGCCCGACGTCAACTCGTCACCAGTCCTTCGCTGGCCCGCCAGCGCGCCGGCAGGAAGATGAGCCCGAACTGGGGATTGATGCCGCGGCCGGAGCCGTAGTAGTCCGACGTCTCGATGTCCATGACCATGCAGTTCTCGAGCAGGTCGTGGTTCTTGCTGTCGGGGCCCTTCAGCCAGAGCGTCAGGTAGAAGCGCCCGGGCATCAGGTTCAGGAAGTCGATGTCCAGATCCATGTGGTGCTGGCCGACCGGCACGCGCGACACGCTGAGGCCGTTCATCCAGTTGTTGCTGATGGTCATCAGCATGCCCAGTTCGTTGCGGATCTCGACGCCGACGTGCAGGTCGCGGATCTCGCTGCGCGCGTCGAAGTGCAGGCGCAGGGACAGGGCGTCGCCGCTGCGCACGAAGTTGAGCGTCTGGCCCTGCTTGTCCAGGACGTCCAGGCCGGTCAGGATCACGTCGCCCGAACCGACGCGCGACTTGATCGCGCCCAGGTCGGCGCCGCCCTGCTGGGCGTTGGCGAACGTCGCCATGTAGTTGCTCAGGACCTGCTGCGTGGGGCCGTCCTCGCGCACATGGCCCTTGTCGATCCAGATCACGCGCTGGCACAGGTTCTCGACCGCGGCCATGTTGTGCGACACGAAGATGACCGTGCGGCCGCCGCCGCGCAGGTCGTCCATGGTCTTCAGGCACTTCTTCTGGAACTCGGCGTCGCCGACCGCCAGCACCTCGTCGACCAGCAGCACGTCGGGCTCCAGGTGCGCGGCCACGGCGAAGCCCAGGCGCAGGCGCATGCCCGAACTGTAGCGCTTGATGGGCGTGTCGATGAAGGCGCCCACGCCCGAGAATTCGACGATATCGTCGATCCGGGCCGTGATCTCGTGGCGCTTCATGCCCATGATCGAGCCGTTCATGTAGATGTTCTCGCGGCCCGTCAGTTCCTCGTGGAAGCCGGTTCCGACTTCGAGCATCGACGCCAGGCGGCCCTGCACCGAGAAGTCGCCCGTGGTCGGGTAGGTGATGCGCGACAACACCTTCAGCAGGGTGCTCTTGCCGGCGCCGTTGCGGCCGACCAGGCCGACGACTTCGCCCTTGTTGATGTTGAAATTGACGTTCTCCAGCGCCCAGACGTACTCGTTGTCGCGGTTCTTGCGGGCGCCGGCGTTGCGCACGAAGTTCACGAGCGCCTCGCGCAGCATGGTGTCGCCCTGGCCGAACTGCCCCAGGCGGTAGCGCTTGCCGATGCCTTGTACCTGAACTGCCAACATTTTTTGCTCCACCAATCGGTTCAGATCACATCGGCGAAATTGCGTTCGGCCCGGCGGAAGTTGATCAGCCCGACCGCCAGCACCACCAGCGAGATGGCCACGGCCACCCCGAACGGACCCCATTCCATGTCGCGGCCGGGCAGGGCCGCGGCGCGCAGCGTGTCGATGTAGCCGACCATGGGGTTCAGGAAGAGCAGGTGCCGGAAGCGTTCGGGCACGATGCTCGTCGGGTAGATGATCGGCGTCAGGAACATCCACATCTGCAGCAGGAACGGCACGGCGTACTTGACGTCGCGGTAGCGCACGTTGAGCGTGGCCAGGATCAGGCTGACGCCGAGGGTCAGCAGCACGACCGGCACCATGATGAGCGGCCACAGCAGGAACGCCACCGAAGGCGTGACGCCGTAGATCAGCATGACCACGACGCCGACGACCGAGGCGATCAGGAAGTCGGGCAACGAGGCGAGCACGCCCGCCGTCGGGATGATCAGGCGCGGGAAGTAGACCTTGGTCAGCAGGTTCGCGTTGTTGACCAGGCTGTTGGACGCGTACGAGGTCGCCCCCGAGAAATACGTCCAGGCCGCCATGCCCAGGTAGGCGAAGACCGGATAGGGGATGCCGTCGCTGGGCATCTTGGCGATCTTGCCGAAGAACAGGAAGAAGATGGCCGTCGAGAACAGCGGCTGGATGATGGCCCAGGCCACCCCCAGCAGCGTCTGCTTGTAGCGCACCTTCAGGTCACGCCAGACCATGAAGTAGAGGAGTTCGTGGTACTGCCAGAATTCGATCAGCCAGGATCGTCGCATGCCTCGTCCATTCTCGTTGGCCATGTCGATGGTCAAGGTGCCGGCGCCGGCGGCGGCTCGCGCACGTCGGTTCCGGGAGATAACCTGCCCGGACGCCATCCATTGCCGTTGATTGCCTGGGTGATCGACGCGATTGCCGGTTGTCTAACCTGCGGCAGCGGCACAGAATATACCATCGACCCGAAACCGCGACAACTGTACAGTCTTTTCGATGGCCGCTGCTTCCGGGCGCCGGCGCACACGGCGACCGCCAACGGGGGATCCCGCCCATGAATCCGACCGGTTCCGGGGACGACGCGCACCGACCCTGCGTGGCCGTCATCATTCCCTACTACCAGCGCTCGGCCGGCCTGCTCGGGCGCGCCCTGGCCTCGGTTTTCGCCCAGGGGGGCGGTCTGGTGGCGCGGGTGATCGTCGTCGACGACGCCTCGCCGCTGCCCGCGGCCGCCGAAATCGCCGCCCTGCCGCCCGAACAGGCCTCCCTGGTCACGGTCGAGCGCCAGGCGAACGCCGGACCGGGCGCCGCGCGCAACCGGGGGCTCGACCTGGTTCCCGGCGACATCCCCTTCGCGGCTTTCCTGGATTCGGACGACGAATGGCTGGCCGGCCACCTGGAACGGGCCGTGGCGGCCCTGGAAACGGGCCGCGATCTCTATTTCTCCAACTACCGCGACATCGGCCAGACGGTCGGCGGTTTCGAGACGCGGGGGCACCTGGACCCGGCGCGGCACGACCCGCTGCCGGGGTTGCCGGACGTCCATGCCTACCGCGGGGATCTGCGCGACGCGGTGCTGGAGTCGTGCCCGATCGAGACCTCGACCGTGGTCTTCCGCCGTTCGGCGTTCGCGGCCCTGCGCTTCCGCGCCGAGTTCCGCCACGCCTACGAGGACCTGATGTTCTGGTTCGAGATGGCGGCCGCCTCGACCCGGGTCGCGTTCTCGACGGCGATCGGCACGCAGTACGGAACCGGCATCAACATGTACCGCGGGGTGGTCCCGGGTTCGGACACGGGTTCGGACGCGGCGCTGCGCGTGGTCCTGGGTTCGACCCTGTTCGGCGCCGGGGTGCGCGCTTCGTATCCGCTGACCGCCGCGCAGGGCGCACTGGTGCGCCGGCGCCTGGACCGCAACCGGCGCGACCTGGTCTACCATCTGCTGTTCCGTCTGCGCCGTCGCCGGCCGCTGCCGCGGCGCGAACTGGCGCAGTATCTGCGGGCCGATCCGCGGTCCTGGCTGCTGGTGCCCGCCGAAGGGCTGCGCCAGATCGCCGCCTGGCTCACGGGCCGGGGCGTTCAACCGTAGGGAGTGCTCACCGTGTCCGATGATGCCAACGCGGGCGTCCGCTTCGACGATGATTTCGGCGCATCGGGCGCCGCCCTGCCGCCGACCGGCACGGGCGCGGGGCGACTCGCGCCCCGACCCGCGCGCCGCCTGGTCGATCGCGACCGGACGGTCACGCTGGACAACGGCGCCGTCCGCTTCGCGCCGCCGCCGCGCCAGGGCTGGGGACGCGCCGCGCTGGCCTACGGCCCGTTCGAACGCCGCCACGGCCTGGCGATGGCCGCCTATCTGCTGAACAACCACAACACGGCCCAGGTCGAACCGCTGCCCGAATCGCTGAAGGCGCGCCTGGACCGCTGGCTGCGCGCGTCCGGCCAGGAGGGCCGCCTCCATCGCTTCAAAGCCTGGCTGCGCAGCGGCCGCGTGCGGCGCACGCTGCGTCTGTTCCGCTGGTGGTGGGGGATGCGGAAGGAAGGCCCGCGCCCGAAGCCGCTCGACGAGAACCTGGCTGTCGGCTGGTACGCCGCGCCGGCTCCCCTGGATCCGGTGCGCGCGGGCCAGGGCTTCGTCATGCACGCGGCCGGCGCCGACAACGGCGAACTGTGGATCTGCGCCGACGGGCGCACCGCCGTGGCGGCGCGCGCGGTGCCGGACATCCCGCTCGGCCTGGTGGTCGTGCTGCGCGAGGCCGGCGCCATCCACTACGCCGCGGCCACGCCGGAAGCGGGCGGGCTTCCCGGGTACCCGTGGGTGCGGCCGGTGGGCCTCGACGTCCGCGGCCGCGAACCCGTGGTCCACGCGGTCGTCAGCCCGGCGGCGTTCGGGCAGATCGGCTTCCGCATCGACACGCGGGTGTATGGCGTGCAGGTGGCCTCGCCTGAGATGTTCGCGCCCTGGTGCGGCGCCGCCGTGGCCGCGGATCGTCTCCTGGCCGGCGTTGACCGCGACGAATCGCTGGCCGAACGCGGCGGCGCCTGGAAGGCGACCGAAGGCGTGTTCGAGCGCACCGACGCCGGACTGAAGGCCGTGGCCGCCGGCGTCGCCCTGCTGCCGGCCGCGGGCGGGATCGGGCTGGTGCACGTGCTGCTGGGCGGTGGCGAACCGCAGGGCGGCGCCGGTCTGGTCGTCCGTGCGGCCGACGCCCGCAACCTGCTGCGGCTGACCATCGCCGGGAACCGGTGCTGGTTCGATGAATTGTGCGACGGGGAGCCGGTGAAACTGGGCGAGCCCTGCGAGGCGCCGCCGGCTTCCGGTCCCGAGCGCGCGGTGCAGCTGACGCTGGACGGAACGCGTGTGACCTGCGCGATCGACGGGCGCGATCTGCTCACGGTCACGACCTCGCGCGCGGCCGCGGCCGGCGACGGCACGGGCCTGCACGCCACGGGCGCGGGCGCGGTCTTCCGCGACTTCGAGGCCCATCCCGACCGGTTGCTGCTGCCCGAGGAACTGCGCGGCCCGGCCGTGGCCCTGCCGGAGGCGGCGCCGGTGCTGGTCACCGATCGTTTCGAAGGTGAACCGGGCCCGCTCGCGGGCCGGACCACGACCACCGGTTCGGCGGTCTGGTCGCGCGAATTCGGCGTCGGGCTGACCGAGGTGACCGGCGAAGGCTCGGCGCGCGTCGTGGCCACGGCCGCACGGCCGAACCCCGGGCGCACGGCCTACACCATCGCCTGGAACTCGCCGCGGCTGGCGGAACTGGAAATGGAGATGACCATCCCCGGCGTCGGCGTCGGCGAATGGCACAAGCCCCGCGGCGGATTCCTCTTCTGGCAGGACCCCCGCAACCACCTCATCATCAGCCTGTGGCGCGGCGACGAATACCCGGGGGCTTCGGTGTCGTCGTTCTACCACATCGACGGTTTCGAGGACATCTACGACGCGGTGTGGAGCAACATCGGCCGCCGCGCCTGGTACGGCGACAAGGTGCGCCTGCGCGTGGCGTTCGACGGCGAGCAGTTCCTGGCCTCGCTCGACGGCGAGCCCGTCCTCTACCGCCGCCTGACCGACGTCTACCCTGCGTGCCGTCCGCTGGTCATCAACCGCGTGGGGATCGTCGCCAACTGGGAGTGGGGCGACGACACCGGCACCGTGTACCGGGACTTCACGGCGCGGGGGCTGGCGCCTGCCGAATAGCGCCGCCGCGCGCGCTTCAGGTCAGGTTTCCAGGTGCCGCTTCAGGTACCCCGAATAGTCCTTCATGATGGGCGTGTACGACCTGCCCAGCAGCGGCGACGACACCACGAAGTCGGCCGTCGACCGGTTGCAGGCGATGGGCACGTTGTAGACGACGGCGATGCGCAGCAGCGCCTTGACGTCCACGTCGTGGGGCTGCGGCTCCATCGGATCCCAGAAGAAGATCAGCACATCGATGCGGTTCTCGGCAATCATCGCTCCGAGTTGCTGGTCGCCGCCCAGCGGTCCGGAGCGCAGCTTCGTGATGGGCAGCGGCTCGGGTCCGTCCTCTTCGCGCGCGCGACGGGCCAGGGTTTCTTCGATCAACGTGCCCGTGGTGCCGGTGCAGACGATGTGGTGGTCGGCCAGCGTGCCGTAGTTGTAGGCCACCCACTCGGCCAGGTCCTTCTTCCGGTTGTCATGGGCGACCAGGGCGACGGTCTTGGGGACGATGATCCCTTGGTGTTGTCGGCCTCGTTCACAGTGGAACTCCCCCGACTTGCGCCGGCGCAAGTCTCGGTGTAAGTCTCGAGCGGGTGGATGGGCAATCGGCCAGGGCAGGCCGGCGCCTGCCGATGGCGGCAACAGGCTACGGTGCGGCCGGCAACTCCGCCATCGCCTGCTCGATCAGGCCCTTCTGGTCGGCGGGAGCCAGGCTCAGTGCTTCTTCGAAGTAGCCGCGCGCCAGATCCATGCGCCCCGCCGCCTTCGCCACCTTGCCCGCCGCCAGAGCGGCGCGCCAGTGCGGCGCCTCCTGCAGCGCGAGCGCGCGCTCGACGGCGCGCAGCGAGAGCTCCCTGGTCGCGTCGTCCACCGATTCCTCGTGCGCGATCAATTCGGCCAGGCTCAGGAACCCCGCACGGGCGACGCGCGGCGCGAACGAGGTGTCGGCGGCGGCCGTGGCTTCGCAGGCCTCGAACGCGGCGGCCCAGTTCTTTTCGCCGATGGCGACCCCGACGCGGTCGAACAGTTCCCAGTAGCGATCCTCATGGGCCATTTCACCGGCGTATTCGGCGGCGAAGGCGGCCACGTCCCAGGTGCCGTCGAGCACCTGTGTCAACGGCGCTTCCAGTCCGTCGGGATTGCCGATCCAGGCGAGGCGGCCGTCCGGGCCGATGAGATAGGTGGCCGGGATCCCGACGTGTTCCGAGGTGCCGAGGAAGGCCAGCGACGTCAGACCCTCGTTGATCTCCCTGCCGGCCGGCACGCTGTCGGCTGTGATGTGCGCCGGCATGATGTCGCCGTGCGCAGCCAGGAAGGGCTGCATGGCCGCCGGGTTCATTTCCCAGACGCTGGCGGCGATCACGGTGACGCGGTCGCCGAACTTCTCCTCCACCGCGTGCAGCGCGGGCATCGAGGCCAGGCAGGGCTGGCACCAGGTGGCCCACAGGTCGACCACGTAGACGCGGCCCGGCTCGTAGCCGGTCAGGGGTTCGCCCCGCAGCCAGCGCGAGGGCTGGACGAAGGGCGCCGCATCGCCGGGCAGGGGCGTGGCGGCGGACGCCGCGCCGGCGGTGGCGGCGGCGGCCAGGAAGAGGAGCAGCAGGGAAGACAGGAAGTGCGGTTGCGTCTTCATGGGCACCTCATCGGCTTGTGAGTTGGGATCATGGTGTCATCGTAGGGGAGCCGCGGCCCTGGTGTCGAGCGGCAAGGCGGCCGGGGCGTGAGGGGGGCGCGCCTGACAATCGATGGCGGAAAATGCCAAAATGACATGACAGGATGGCGTGGCGTGGCGCCACGGCGGCTGTGTTCTGTATACAGATCGGCGTCGTTGTTCTTTATATTGTTGTATTGCAATAATATAACGCATCAATGACCGGATCCCAGCCGACTGGCCCCATCTCTGCGTTGGGCTCTGCGGACGCACCGCCATCAAGGCCGTCGTCCATCCGGGTCCGGAGGCCCGCACCATGAAAAATCTGACCGTCAACGCCATGGACACCCTGCAGCGCGCCCAGGCCAAGGCTTTCGAGCTGAGCCATGCCCAGCTCGAGCCGCTGCACCTGCTGTGGGCCCTGCTCAACGAGACCGGTCTGGCGACCAATGTCCTGCGCGGGCTGGAACTGGACCCGGCCCTGATCGCCCGCACCGCCGAGCAGGAGCTGCGCTCGCTGCCGCGCGTCCAGAACAAGGACGTGCCGTCGCCCAGCCGCGAGCTGCAGAAGCTGCTGCTGGAGGCCGACCAGCTGGCGACCGGCGGCATGACCGGCACCCGCGAACTGCTCTTGGCCACCGCCAACGACACGGGCCGCGCCGGCAGCGTGCTCAAGACGTTCGACGCGACGGCGCCGAAGATCGCCCGCGCCCTGGAACAGACCGGCGGCGACCAGGCCTACCAGGGCGACGACGAGGCGGGCGTGGGCGAGGGCGCCGAATCGGCGCTGGGCAAGTACGCCCGCGACCTGTGCGCCGCGGCGCGGGCCGGGAAGATCGACCCCATCATCGGGCGCGACGAGGAGATCCGCCGCGTCATCCAGATCCTCAGCCGTCGCACCAAGAACAACCCCGTGCTGATCGGGCTGCCCGGCGTGGGCAAGACCGCGGTGGTCGAGGGGCTGGCGCGCCGTCTGGTCGAAGGCGACGTGCCCGAGGGCCTGAAGGGCAAGCGGCTGCTCGCGCTGGACATGGGCGCGCTGATCGCCGGCACCAAATACCGCGGCGAGTTCGAGGACCGCCTGAAGAAGGTCATCAAGGAAGTCACCGAGCAGGAGGGCGAGATCCTGCTGTTCATCGACGAGATGCACACGCTGGTCGGCGCGGGGGCCACCGGCGGGGCGATGGACGCGTCGAACATCCTCAAGCCGGCGCTGGCGCGCGGCGAGCTGCACTGCGTGGGCGCCACCACCATCGACGAGTACCGGCAGCACATCGAGAAGGATCCGGCCCTGGAGCGGCGGTTCCAGCCGGTGATGGTCGAGGAGCCCACCTGGGAACAGGCCGTGGCCATCCTGCGCGGGTTGAAGGACCGCTACGAGACGCACCATGGCATCCGCATCACCGACGGCGCGATCGTCGCGGCGGTCAAGCTGTCGCAGCGCTACATCGCCGACCGCATGCTGCCGGACAAGGCCATCGACCTGATGGACGAGGCCGCCAGCCGCCTGCGCATGGAGATCGACTCGGTGCCGAGCGAGGTGGACGACCTGCA
>JFJP01038266.1_pt1 | contig 18483 bp, 9 predicted proteins | sample 431651 | NCBI WGS metagenome assembly JFJP01 (sample SAMN02602958, study PRJNA72255) | Microbial mat metagenome, whole genome shotgun sequencing project. | biome: fresh water; feature: sink hole; material: water; isolation source: purple microbial (photo- and chemosynthetic) mats found in...
CGTTCACATTATATGGATTGGTGGAAGATTCTGGAGGATGTAAAAAAAGAGTATCAAACCGTAAAAAACGAAATTCCCTCTGAAGAAAACAGACAAAAAGCGCTGCCAAAAGCAAGGGTAATGAAGCCAGGTCTGTAGATAAGATTGCAGTTAAAGGGATAGTTAGTCGAATTACGAATAATTATTACAATGTTTTATTTATGAAACAAAAAAAAACAGGATTATTGTTTGCTCTTCTTTTGATTGGGGTTAAATTAGTTGGCCAAACAGTTAAAGAAAGACCAAATATTATTTTGCTCATGGGCGACGACCACGGCTGGGAAGAAACTGGCTACAACGGACATCCATTTGTCAAAACTCCGGTACTAGATCAAATGGCTCGCAATGGTTTGCAGCTAAACCGACTTTATGCCTCTGCCCCTAGCAGTTCTCCAACACGCGCAAGTATATTAACTGGCAGGAACCACAATCGTTGTGGTACCTTTCAGGCAGGCTGGTCTTTCAGACCCGAAGAAATTACAATAGCCGAAGTTTTGAAACAGAGTGGTTATGTCAATGGTCATTTTGGGAAATGGCATGTTGGTCCTGTTGCTAGTAAATCGCCAGTTAGTCCGATTAAAAAAGGATTTGATTATTCTGTTGGTCACGACAATTTTTTCGACCTTAATCCTACTTTTTCAATAAACGGAGAAACCCCCATATTATTTAAAGGGGAAAGTTCTGAAATATTGGTAAATGAAGCCTCAAAATTTATTGAAAATACCATAAAAGAGAAAAAGCCTTTCTTTGTGGTCATTTGGTTTGGTGCACCACATGAGCCTTACCAAGGGCTGCCCAAAGATATTGCTTTATATGAAAATTTGCCCGACACTTTTGCAAACCGTGAGGTAACACTCACTTCTATTGAAACGGGTTTAAATGTACGACAAAAGCAACGTCATGCACTTAAGGTACGTTATGCAGAAATTACTGCCATGGATCGTGCTATTGGCAAACTGAGGGATTTTTTATCGGGCAATGATAAAAAAAACAATACCCTCATATGGTATTGCGGGGATAATGGTACATCTCCCGACGCGGCAGCATTGGTTCCTTTTCGAGAACAAAAAGGTAGTGTGTACGATGGAGGGCTTAGAGTTCCAGGTATTATAGAATGGCCTGCCCGTATTACTAAGCATATAACTTGTAATATAAATATTGTAACCACCGATATTTTTCCCACAATCTGCTCACTTACAGGAGCAGATTTACCCAAAAGAATTCTTGATGGAGAAGATGTGTCGGGAGTATTTGATGGAACTTTTAAGGAGCGTTCAAAACCCATAATTTTCTGGACACCAGCTTCTCTTGTCAAAAAGGGTAAAGAGCCATATATTGAACCACGTTTGCAAAAGGGAACTACACCTACAACCAAAAAAGATCCAAATGGTAATTACACGAGAAATTTTCTTAACTTTAAATATAATGCTATTGATTCTGCTGATTATAGTGGTCCTCGATCCATTATTGAAAATCGTTATAAACTTGTGATTGATGGGAGAAATGGTAATAAGAGTATGGAACTATTCGACTTAGATACCGATCCTAAAGAAAAAAATAATATTTTTTCGGATCATCCCGAAATTGCCAGTAGATTGAACAATAAGATGGCAATATGGCAACACTCTGTTCTGCTAAGCTTGACTGGAAAGGATTATAAAGTCTCAAAAAAGTTGAAATAAGACTTCTTAATGAAATTGGAAATCATACTTATAAATTCCAATTATTAACCTGTTGTGTATTTCCCTTATCAAAATGTACAAAGTTGTATTGCCAAGCCAAACTGTTTAACACAAATAAATACCTTTGTGATAGTTATATTATAATTCCGCAATAAGGCTTTTAGGGCAAAACAATAATTTACAGATGAAATTGAATCGATTTTTTTTAGTGCAAATTTTTCTTCTCATTACTTTTTTGGGTAGCGCTCAACAAGCCCCCGAAACAATTAAAAATCCAATTTTAAGCGGTTTTCATCCAGATCCATCTTTTTGTAGGGTGGGTGATACTTATTACATGGTAACTTCAACTTTTGAATGGTTTCCTGGCGTGCCAGTGTTTCGAAGTAAAGATTTAGTTAACTGGGAAAAAATTGGTCATTGTATTCACAGACCAGAACAAATAATTTATGATGAAAAAATAAAAAATTCAGGTGGAATTTATGCTCCCACTATACGTCACCACAATGGTACTTTTTACATGATTACCACTATGGTAGGAGGAAAAAACAACTTTATTGTTACCGCCAAAAATCCTGCTGGACCCTGGAGCGACCCTATGTGGATAAAAGATGCTCCTGGAATTGATCCATCGCTATTTTGGGACGATGATGGAAAGTGTTATTTTACTGGTGCTGCCCTTATTGATGGTAGTCCATTAAGTTGGCCTGGAAAAAACGGAGTTTGGATGCAAGAAATTGACCCTGACAAAGGTGTTTTTTTGGGAGAAAGGAAACAATTAACTTATGGACATGCTGCCAATGCTCGATGGGCCGAAGCTCCTCATGTATATAAAATTAATGGTGAGTATGTGTTGATGATAAGTGAAGGTGGAACAAGTGAATTTCATGCAGTTACTATACTCAATAGTAAGAATATTTGGGGTCCATATATTCCAAATCATGCCAATCCAATTCTGACACATCGACATTTAGGTTATACATATCCAATAATACAAACAGGTCATGCTGATTTAGTACAAACACAAAATGGCGAATGGTGGTCGGTAGTGCTAGCAAAACGTCCAGTTGAAGGTTATTCGATTTTAGCACGTGAAACTTTTTTGGCAAAAGTTGAAGTTACCCGCAATGAAAGTGGTGTAACATTAATATATAATCCAGGAAAAGGTTTAATTCTTCCAGAGCAAAAAAGACCAAATTTGACATGGACACCAGTTCCAGAACTAAAAAAGGTTGATAATTTCGATTCCTCAACTTTGGATTTAGAGTGGAATATGCTTCGTACACCCAAAACACTATGGTATAAATTGGCCAATGGTTTTTTGGAAATGAGTTTACGTCCTGAAATTATAAGTGAATACAGCAACCCATCATTTTTGGCCAAACGAGTTTTATCGCATAAATTTGAGGTAGCCACGAAAATGACTTTCAGTACTAAAAATGCAAATGAGATGGCCGGATTAGTGATTTACAGGAAGTCTTCGATTCATTATCAGTTAGTAAAAATGGGTTCAGATATTGTACTTCTAAAATCAATAAGTGAAGATGTTACAAATGAAAAAGGGATAATTACCGAAGTAGCTAGAATAGCTTACAAAGGCAAAGAAGTAGTACTCAAGGTTGAAGGAAATGATCTTAAAGCAAAATTCTTCTTTGGACCAAATTCAGAAAACTTACAACAAATTGGAAATGTTCAGGATTTATCTATTATAAGCGATGAAATTGCTGGTGGGTTCAATGGTACCTATGTTGGACTTTATGCAACTTCATCGGGTGTTGCAAGTAAAGCTATTGCATTTTTCGACTGGTTTAAAATGAATAATATTAAATAAATAAAAATGAAAAAGTTCGTATTAATTGCAATGTCAATATTGCTAACAATGAGTTGTATCTCACAGAAATTAGATTATTCCAAAAATCGACTTTCAACCAACAATGCTACCGTAATTGGTAAACTCAAGTATCCGTATAAATTTAAGTACGAAGGAAATCCTCTAAGCCGATTACACGGTGCCGCAGATCCTGATGCTCATGTTTGGGGTGATGAAGTTTGGGTTTATACCAGTCAGGATAGATTGCTAGATTCTACTAAACACAAATCTCATTACGATGCAATGGATGGTTATCATGCCTTTTCAACCAAAGATATGGTAAACTGGACCGATCATGGCGAAGTTTTTCATTCAAGCTATGTTTCATGGGCTTGGGAAAAGGGTGGTTTTCTGTGGGCGCCGGGTGCTGCATTTAAAAATGGGAAATATTATTTGTATTATCCTATCAGAGATAAAGCAAATAAATGGCGTGTGGGAGTAGCTGTTGGAGATACACCTATTGGTCCTTTTAAAGATTCAGGTAAACCGCTTGAATGGTTAGCAGGTATTGATCCATGCGTTTTTATCGATGATGATGGTGAAGCATATATTTATAATAATCCTGCTGTTGTAGCTAAGTTAAAGCCCAATATGATTGAATTGGTCGAAGCTCCCCGTAAAATTGATTATGCTCCAACTGAAATTATGACAAATGACACCTTGCGTGCAGCAGAAGGAACATATTTGCATAAAAAAGACGGTGTTTATTACTATTCGTACACCAACTGGAAGAATAAAACATTACAAGGTTATTATGCTATGGGAAAAAGTCCTTATGGACCATTCGAATGGAAAGGTGCAATGGCACCAATAGCAGCGGGAGGAGCCCAAGACCACCATTCAATTATTAAATTTAAAGGTCAATGGTACTATTTTTATCATATAGCCGACAAGTATTTACCAAAATACAAAGAATCGCAAGGACGTATAGCTTGTTACGATAAGTTATTTTACAATCCAGATGGAACCATTCAAATGGTGAAACATACAAGATAAATAATTATGCAAGTTTAGCTATTAGCCATGAATTCATTAAATCTCAATTTTTTTAAACTAGGCGTTTTTGCAAGTTGTTTTACAATAGCAAGTAATGCTAAAGCAGAATCAAATAGTAAATCTAAACCAAGCAAACCAAATATTTTGTTTTGCATTGCCGACGATGCATCTTTTGCTCATTTTGGTGCAAATGGTTGTAAATGGGCATCAACTCCAGCAGTCGATTACCTGGCAGCAAATGGAATCAATTTCGTAAATGCATATACTCCCAATGCCAAAAGTGCCCCATCGAGAGCCTGTTTGCTAACTGGTCGAAATTCGTGGCAATTAGAGGACGTGGGAAATCATCTTGCAATTTGGCCTAACGATAAATTCCTTACCTATGTTGAGGCATTATCACGAAATAACTATCAAGTAGGCTCTACCGGAAAGGGTTGGGCCCCCGGTAGTCCGGGAACTCTAAATGGCAATGCTCGTGAACTTGCTGGTAAAGAGTTTAATACGCGTTTTTTAGTTCCTCCAACCAAAGCAATGGGTCGCGATGATTATGCAGCAAATTTCAAAGATTTTCTGGATCAAAAGTCAAGTAACGAACCTTGGTGTTTTTGGTTTGGTTGCAGAGAGCCTCATCGTGAATATATTTATGGTTCAGGTCAAAAGCTTGGAGGGAAAAAATTATCCGATATTGATAATGTACCATTGTTTTGGCCAGATAATGATACTGTACGAAACGACATGCTCGATTATGCTTTTGAGATAGAGCACTTCGACAAACAATTGGATAAAATGATTAAAATGCTCACCGATAAAGGTGAGTTGGAAAATACAATAATTGTTGTGACATCTGATAATGGTATGCCGTTCCCACGCAGTAAGGGTTTATTATACGAGTATTCCAATCATATGCCTTTGGTGGTTATGTGGTTAAATGGCATTAAAAACAAAGGGCGAGTTGAAAAAGAATATGTTAGTTTTGTTGATATAGCACCTACCTTTATACAGTTAGCTGGTCTTAAATGGAGTGATACGGGCATGGAACCTGCTGCCGGTAAAAGCTTACAGGATATTTTTTATGATAAAAAGAAAACGGATAGATCTTATATTCTTCTTGGACAAGAAAGACATGATGCTGGTCGTCCAACTAATCAAGGTTATCCTATACGTTCAATAATCAAAGATGGTTTTCTTTATAATTATAACTTCAAACCTGAATTATGGCCTGCCGGTAATCCTGAAACAGGTTATTTAAATACGGATGGTTCACCTACAAAAACCAATATCCTTAATCTTCGCAGAGCGGGAATAGATAAGTCGTACTGGAATTTGTGTTTTGCAAAACATGAACAAGAAGAGTTGTTTCAAATAAATGTGGATAAAGAGTGTTTAGTGAATGTTGCAGACAAACCTGAATTCGAGAAAATTAAGTCAGAACTTAAAAAAGTACTTTTCGATGATTTGATTAAACAAAAAGATCCGCGTGTATTAGGAAATGGTTCTGTGTTTGATAACTATCCACTTTTTCAACCATTATATCAAAATTTTTACGAAAGATATATGCAAGGAGATAAAAACCTAAGAACTCAAACAAATTGGGTTAATTTCGATGATTACGAAACAGAGAGTACACAACCAGTAGAGGTAAAATGATTTTTTACTAATCTATAAAATTAACCAGTTGTATTTTTGCCTTAGCATATTGTACAAATTGAAGTACAGCTTTTACAATGTATAACTTTATCCAATACATTTGTAACATATTTTTCATGCAAAATCAATAAAAGATTTCACTATTAAATTTATAAAAACTAATTCAATAATTCACTATTAAAATTTATGAAAAGACAAATTCCTTTTAATTTTACAATAATTACAAGTTCTTAAGGTGGAATAGAGTTGCTTCTTCGAAGTATATCTTCTAATAAAAACATCTGCATTGCACAGCTAACTTTTATTCAATTTGGTTGATTTTCGCAAACAAATTGTGCTTTACAAAACAATAATTAATCTTAAATTAAAACAATTAACAATGAGTTTTAAAACGAACAAAACAAAACATGTTTTTTCCTTTTTTGGAAAACATTTCTCTCTTGTTTTGGCATTAACATTAATAGGGATGATTGCCTCGGTTAATGCTATTGCTCAAAGCGGGAATTCGCCAAGTGTGGCGAAAGGTATTCTATTCGATGAACAGAATGAGCCTATGATTGGTGTAAATGTATTAGAAAAAGGTACCAGTAATGGTACAATTTCTGATATTAGCGGTAAATTTCAGTTAAAATTAACAAAACCATCTGCCATTTTAGTATTTACTTATATTGGCTACCAAAAAATTGAAGCTAAAGCTTTAACTACTGAAATGCGAATATCAATGGTAAATGATAGTCGACTAATTGAGGAAGTGGTAGTAGTAGGTTATGGTTCACAAAAAAAAGCAAGTGTTGTAGGCTCTATATCACAAGCAAAAGGCGATGACTTAAAACGTGCTGGTGGTGTAAGTAGCTTAACACAAGCATTAACTGGAAATTTGCCGGGTGTTATTACTGTTACAGGAACAGGACGTCCGGGAGATGAAAATGCAAAAATTTATGTTCGTGGTCAATCAACATGGAACAATACAGAACCTTTAATATTAGTGGATGGTATTGAACGCAAGATAAATGATGTAGATCCAAATGAAGTTGAATCTATTTCGACCCTCAAAGATGCCTCAGCTACAGCAGTTTATGGTGTTGAAGGCGCAAATGGTGTAATTTTAATTACTACCAAAAGAGGTAAGTTAGGCAAGCCGGTTCTTACGTTCGAAGGAAATATGGTGTCCAAAACAATATCGAAAATGTATGCTCCAACCAATTTACTTAGTGCACTAAAACATCGGAATTATGCAATTGAAAACAATGTTGCTGTAGCACCATTGAGCTGGAATAGTTATTTCCCTGATGAATTAATTAAGTATTATGACAAGTCATTATATCCTGCTGCACAATATCCTGAAATTGACGAGATTTATCCAAACGTTAAATGGCAAGACGTATTGTTAAAAGACAATGCTACATCAGGCAAATTAAATGTATCGTTGAGAGGAGGTACAAACTTTGTTAAATACTTTGGTAGTTTGTCTTATTCAAAAGAAGGCGATATAATGAATACACAAGATTTAGGCGCTGGTTATGTCCCAGAGAACTCATATAGCCGTTTCAATTATAGAAGTAATCTTGACTTTAGTTTAACATCTACAACTAAACTGACAGTTAACTTGTCTGGATTCTTATCCACTAAACGTGAAACTGGAAATAATTTTGGAATACTTTGGAACGGGGTATATGGTTTTCCTTCCAATATTTACCAAGTGCAATATTCAAATGATTATTATGGGATGTCTGATAATTCTCGTTTGACAAATCCGTTTGTTACCCTTAATCGTAAAGGTGTATCCACTACTAATACTAGTCAGATAAATACAGATTATAAATTATCTCAAAAACTGGATTTTATCACAAAAGGTTTATCAGCAGGAGTAGATGCTTCTTTAGATTATAGTATATTAACTACTTCTGCAATTAATGATGCATCAGTTTTTGGCATGTATTATTTAAGAGAGGTCGCATTCGATGATCTGGAAAATAAAGAAAAATATGCTATTTATAAAAATAGTGATTTAGATAAGAATAACTTTTACTCACTTGAAAATCCAATATCACGCGATGCAGAAAGTATTAAGGCAGGTTCAACTTCACGAAACTTATTCTACCAGTTCAAGTTAGAATATGCCCGTGAGTTTGGTAAGCATGATGTTGCAGCACTCGCTTTGGTTAACAGAAGAGAAAAATCGTATGGTAATGAATTTAAAACTTATCGTGAAGACTGGGTGGGACGTGTAACCTATAATTATGATAGACGCTATTTCGTTGAAATGAATGGAGCTTACAATGGGTCTGATAACTTTTCTGCAGAACGTAGGTTTGAATTTTTTCCTTCATTAGCGTTAGGTTGGACCTTGACCAATGAAAAATTCATGAAAGAAGCACTTCCTAAGCTAAGTTTATTGAAATTCAGATACTCAACAGGTAAAACTGGAAACGATAGAATTGGAGCTGGAAAATGGCCTTATGTGGGGACTTATGCACCTGGAAACGGCACTTACAAATTTGGTCATATCACCCCTGTAACCTCTCCTTATGGAATATTGCACGAAAAAACGATTGCAACTCCGGATATTCATTGGGAAGTTTCGAAAAAACAAAACTATGGAGTTGAATTTGGTATATTTGACAATATAATTTCTGGTAATTTTGATTATTACAATGAACATCGTAATGATATATTTCTCGCTTCAGAAAGTCGTAACATTCCTCAATATTCAGGGTATTTAACTAATCCTCCTGGCAATATTGGTATTGTTGATTCCTGGGGTTGGGAATTTGAATTGAAATTTGCCAAAACCTTTAAAAAAGTACGGTTATGGTCGAATTATGCGTTGACATTTGCCGACAATAAAGTTATCTACAAAGAAGATGGAGAATTTGCTCCAGACTATCAAAAGGTCCAAGGATTTTCATTAGGTCAAAATCGTTCTAATTTAAATACAGGTATTATTCAAGATTGGAATGAGTTTTATGGTGGCGTATTATCTGAAACAACCACAACTGGACTTCCGGGTGATTTTAGACAAATTGACTTTAATGCAGATGGTTTCATAAATTCTAATGATGCTGCTCCTTACAAATTTACATTGTTGCCAAAAAACACATACTCATGGTCGTTAGGTGCCGATTATAAGGGCTTCAGTGCTATGTTCCAATTTTATGGTGTATTTAATTCAACACGCGATTTTAATTTAACTGAGTTTCCCGAAGGTGAGTGTACATTATACGATGTGCAGATTAACAATTCATGGTTGCCTCAAGAAAATCGTACGAATGATGCAACCTACAAATCAATTAGGTTTGGTTCAGCAGCTAGTACAGGTGCCGGTAATTATTATATTTATGATGGCTCATACCTTCGTTTAAAAACCGTTGAATTAGCGTACACATTTAATAATAATAATTATTTGAAAAAAGCAGGTATTTCAAATATGCGTTTATACGTAAACGGCAATAATTTATTTTTATGGTCTGATATAATACACGACACTGAAAGTGGAAATACTGGTGGCGATGATAGGTATCCTAATATGAGACGTATAAATGTGGGTACGAGTATAACATTCTAAAAGCTTAAATAACAAATTTAAATTTATATGAAAATGAAAATAAAGAATATAATATTATTCGTTGCCGTAATGCTTGGTGTTTTTTTCACCTCGTGCGAAGAATATCTTGACAAATCACCTTATTCCAATATTACGGAAGAAAACGTTTTTGTGAATTTTGTAGATTTCCAGGCGTTTATTGAAGTTAATTATTCGCGTATTACTGACTATAATCAACATGGTCAAAATTCCACAACTTGTTACGATGATGCCTCAATTGGTAAAAGTGGTTCACATTATAAAGTTGGGCAGATTGGAGATTATTGGGAATTATACAATGGTTCTGGAGGTGCTTCTGGCCCTTTAAGTGTTTGGTCGACTCAAAGTGGTACTGTTGGTAGTGGGGCAGCCAATACCACCGGGTATTGGTTTGAAACATGGCAATCTCTCAGAGCAAATAATATGGCGCTGGAGAAACTGGACATGCTCCAAGGTACAGCACGTCAAAAAGAATTGATTGAAGGACAGGCCAAGTTTTTCAGAGCATTCTTTGTTGCTGAACTTTCGAAATGGATTGGAGGGTTGCCTTATATTAAACGCACTTTAAGCTCTGAAGGACCATTTAATGAGAAAAAATTAACTCCAATGGAAACAATGGATAATGCAGCAATAGATTTTGATGATGCGGCAAGACTTTTACCTCGTAACTGGGATGAGTTGTCAGTTGTAGATCATCCTTATCAAACATATGACCCTGTTACTGGTTTAAGTTCAAATACAGGTCGTGCTACAAAGGGTGCTGCTTATGCAATGAAAGCAATATCAATGTTATGGGCAGGTAGTCCATTGTGTAATTTTTCATCGAAAGGTCATGTTCGCCCTGATGGTCAAACAGTTTCGGGAACCTATGATTTTGATCCATATTACATGGAAGAAGCTGCAAAAGCTGCCTTCGAGGTTATTAAGTTAGCTGAGAATGATAATTTTTATCAACTTGTTGGTATGGACGAATACCAATCGTTTACCGCATCATTAGGTTCAAATAACTGGGTTTCAAAATCTGGACGTAAGGAAATTATTTGGGCAAGGGCACCACAAAAATTGTCAGTTAACGGCGAAATAGGGAAAAATTTTTGCCCTAATGGTATCGGTTCGAGTGCTGGTCGTAATGTTCATGCTACTGAAAATCAACTTGCTCGTTATGAAACTACAGCAGGTTTGCCAATCGATGATTCTAGTTCCGGTTATAACCCTCAAAATCCATTTGCCAATCGTGACCCGCGTTTAAAAGCTTCGATTATTGTTCCAAACGAAGTTATTTATAGCAATATTAAATTACAATCGTGGCGTACAGGTACAAGTCGTTCCAAAATGGCTAGTAGCCTTCTTATACGTAAGTTTATTGTACAGGCAAGTCCAAATCCCGGTGGTAATTATGTAACTACTCCTTTTGCCCGATTAGCCGAAATGTATTTGATTTATGCTGAAGCAGTAAATGAGAAATATGGACCAAACACAAAACCTGCTTGGGGTAAGTATACTGCTGTTGAAGCATTGAATGTTGTTCGAAGTAGAGCTAAAAGCTATAGTACAATAAGTCCAGATTATTTGAAACCAATTATGCCTCCAGTAAATGCCAAATTTACAACCAGCAAAGAAGTATTCCGTCAGAGAATTTGGAATGAACGCGATGTTGAATTAGCTTACGAAGCCAAACGTTTCTTCGATATACGTCGTTGGCATATAGGTACTGATCCCTCAACTAAACTATTATATAGCTTAGAATGCGATTTAGTAGGGACTAATTTAGCCAATTTCAGCAAAGAATATATGGCTACACGTACTTTTGACGAAAAACATTATTGGGTTCCAATTCCTAAAAAACAGGGGCAATTATCAGATGCATTTCCTCAAACAGTAGGCTGGTAGTCATTTTTAATTACTTAAAATTTAATTTTTAAATTGTTAATACTTTAAAATAAAAAGAATGAAAAATAATATATATAAAGTTATTATTCTAATAATCACATTCATGGTTGTAACTTCTACTACTGCCCAGAATAAGGATTTAAGAATGATTGCTGGTAAAGTAACTGATGCACAAAACAATCCCATAGCAGGAGCTTTAGTTTTAGCACAGGAAGGAGAAGCTAAAATTTATACCAGTCCTTCTGGTGAATTCTCAATAATGTCGAATTTAAAAGAAATAATTCGCATAGAAGCGACTGGATATGAGTCTCGATTTGTTTATCCCTCTGATATAAAAGATTCTAAGAATTTGGTGTTGAAAAAAGACATCTATAAAATGGGTGAAAACGATTTGGTAAATATCTCTTTTGGAAAACAATATAAACGAAATTCAGTCGGAAATATTGCTTATTTAAATGCTGAAGATATTCAACGCCAGGAAACAGGTAATACCAATTCTGTATCGGCCATCAACGGTCGTATACCTGGTATGTTTGGTTTTTTAAATGCTCAGGGCTTTGGTAATGCAACGATTATGGTAGATGGTGTAACCCGATCATATACAGATGTTAATGTACAGGAGGTGGATCAAATTTCAGTATTAAAAGATCCAACATCAAAAATGCTTTATGGTTCAAGTGCCGACAAGGCTATAATTATGATTACCACAAAACGTGGTACGCCTTATCATCGTAAAATGAATGTATTTGTTGAATCATCGCTTGGAAAACCTAAAAGCTTGCCTAAGTATTTGAACTCAGCTGACTATATGGGATTATACAATGAGTCACTTACAAACAATGGATTACCAGCTTTGTATTCTCAATCTTCGATTGATAAAACACGTTCAGGTATTAGTCCTCTTGTCGACAAAGAAGCTTTTGCAAACGAAGAATATTACAATTCAAGGTATCTGAATGATTTTACAAATTCACAAAAAATCAATTTAGATGCTTCAGGTGGAAATAATATTGCGCAGTATTATGCCAATGTAGGGTATGAAACTGGAAGTAAACTCCTTAATATGGGTGAGGAAAAAGGCGCACGTGATAATAAATTTAAAATTCGTGGTAATGCAAGTTATAAAGTCAATGATTTTATTAAAGCTAAATTAGATGTATTTACCGTGTTAAATTTTAAACGTGGAGCAAATGCTGATTTTTGGACAAATGCAAGTACATTACGACCAAATTATTATCCTCAATTAATACCTGATAGTTTGTTGCCGCTAAGTATGCGCAATTCAGCAATTAGAGTAAATGGTAACTATGTACCCGGAGGTACTTCGAAATATACAACTAATATTTATTCAGAGTTAAATAGTAAGGGGTACAGTAGTACAAGTGAATATGTAATTCAAATGAGTACAGGACTGGATTTCGATTTTGGTTTTATTACAAAAGGATTGACAGGAAACGTATTATTTGGATTCGATTCATGGAGTACCGGAAGGCAGTTCCAAAAAAATTCGTATGCAGTTTATGAGCCAATATGGGTAGCTGGTAAAACTGTTGCAGATAGCTTAACTTTCAAAAAAACAAATACTGATAACTTAACTGGTGATTTGGACACTGATAGTGAAGATGTATATCGTCATTTTGTGTTTACCGGTACACTCGATTATAAACGCGAATTCAATAATGTGCATAAAATAGCTGCCACATCTAACTTCTTTTACGACAGAAAATTAATTCCAGGTGCATTTTTTGAAGATAAAGCGCTGACAATTGGACAACGTGTGAATTACTCGTATAAAGATAAGTATTTAGCTGAATTTGCTGGTGCATTAGTTGGTTCAGGTAAATTTCCTGTAAAAAACAGATTTAAGTATGCTCCTTCAGTTGGTTTGGGATGGATTATAAGTGATGAGGATTTTTTGAAAGATAATTCAGCTCTTAATTTTTTGAAATTAAGAGCAAGTGCCGGAATTATTTATACAGATGAATCGATATCTAGTTATAATATTTACAAAACTTTATTTGCGAGCAATGGTAATTTTAACTATAACGATGGTATAAATTCCAATACGCGTTGGAGTCTCACTAAATCAGCAAATCTCGATTTAGATTGGCTTAAAAGAACGGAAATACAAGTAGGTTTTGAAGCTTTGCTTTTTAAGTCATTATCGGTAGAGGGAGGTTATTTTTACCGTAAATCAGAAGGTGAGATTACTCAACTTACCAACGCTACTCCTTCTTATTTAGGATCTATAATTCCAGAACAAAATTATAATAATTACAATAATCAAGGGTTTGAACTTGGTTTAAATTACTCTAAAAAATGGAACGATTTCTCTTTTGCATTGGGCTATAATATGCTTTATTCAATCCCTAAAGTCTTGAGAGTAGATGAGCCAAATTACACTGATAAATATCGTTTAAAAACAGGAAAAGCAACAGATGCAATTTTTGGACTGGTAGCTGACGGATTATATCAAGCAACCGATTTTTCTACTATTGATTATACTACTCAAACCTTTGTGTTAAACCCGGGAATAGTTGGTTCTGCTTTTGGAGCTGTACAGCCTGGTGATGTGAAGTATGTTGATCAAAATGCTGACAATATAATCAACGACAACGACAATACTCCTATTGGTTTTTCTAATTCACGTTTTCAACACGGTTTAAATATTGAATTACAATACAAAAATTTCGAATTGTTTGCATTAGGAATTGCAAGTCTAGGTCAGTCAGTTTATTATACCAATGACTATTATCAAGTTTATGGTGAATTAAAGTATTCAAATCAAGTTCTTGACAGGTATCATTACACAAACAACCCTACAGGGACGTATCCGCGCTTGTCGTCAACAGCATCATCAAGTTCACATAATTTCAAAAATTCAACTTTTTGGTTATATAAAAATGATTCCTTCAATTTACAGTCAGTTCAATTAGCTTACTCTTTATCTCAGAAGATAGTTGAGAAATTGAAAATGGAAAAATTTAGAATCTATTTAAAGGCAAATGATGTGTTACTTGTTTCGAAAATTAAAGAAAAAAAAGAGTTGAATACTGGTGCTGGTTCACCACTAATGAGATATGTAACTTTAGGTGTTAATGCAACGTTTTAATGAATCACAAAAAAAATAATTGTAAAATGAAAAATATAAAATTAATATTATTAGTAACAGCTTTTGTAAGTGTTTTCACGGCTTGCGATACTTTGTTGGATCCTGGGGTGGATAATAATAGGGATATCAGTATTTTGTTGAATAATCCTGCAAGCTATGAAGGATTATTATTGAATGTATATGCATCAATTCCTAGTTCGTATAATTTTGACTTGGATGCTGCAACCGATGATGCTGTAACAAATATTTCGAACTCAAGTTATAAACGTATGGCTAGTGATGGTTGGTTATCAGCTAGTTCGCCGGTTTCTAAGTGGAGCAACTATAATAGTATCTTTACAATTAATTTGTTCCTTGAAAATTTAGATGAAGTCATTTGGACACCAGCTGTAAAATTATCAGCTTTAGATAACCAGAATTTTAAAAAATTTCATACACAACGAATGCGTGGTGAAGCCTATGCGCTTAGAGCTTACTTGCAATTTCAATTGCTTCAGGCACATAGCGGACTTAGTAATTCAGATGAATTGTTAGGATTTCCAATCATAACAAAAACGTTAAAACCCAGCGACGATTTGAAAATACCCAGATCAAGCTTTGATCTATGTGTAACACAAATTTCTAATGATTGTGACTCGGCAATTAAATACTTACCATTTATTTACAAAGATTCAATCAATAATGCTACAACTACCAATTATGTGTACAACATAACACTTGGAAAAGCGTATTCGAACAGAATAAATGGTTCAATTGCTAAAACAATTCAAGCAAAAACATTACTCTATGCCGCCAGTCCAGCTTATAATCCAACAAATTCAGAAGTGCGTTGGCAAAATGCTGCACTTAAGGCTGGTAATTTATTGAAAGAGTTAGGCAATAATGCGCTTGCACCTTCACCTGCGGGTCATTTGTTTTATACAAAAGTATATACTAGCACCGATGTGGCTACTGAATGTATTTGGCGTCGTGATAGATCAACAAATCAATCGACCTATGAAAAAAACAATTTTCCACCATCAAAAAATGGAAATGGAAACATTAACCCAACTCAAAATCTGGTAGATGCATTCCCTGATATAAACGGATATCCAATAAGTCAATCTACACTTTATAATAGTTCAAATCCTTATGTAAGTAGGGATCCACGATTGGCTGAATATATTGTGTATAACCAAAATCCTAAACGTTTAATTTCGACTTATGAAGGTGCACCATCAGATGGTATAAATGCCAGTTCATTTGCAACACGCACCGGTTATTATCTTCGAAAATTTGTTATGGAGCCGGTTACAATTGTTGGTACATCAATTACTGGTGTTGAGCGTTTTCATACCATATTTCGTCATACCGACTTAATGCTGATGTATGCCGAAGCTGCTAACGAAGCTTATGGTCCTGATGGAAAGCCAAATGGGATTAGTTTTTCAGCCAGAGACATTATTCGTACTATCAGACTTAGAGCTGGAATTTTGGATCAAACTTATGTTAATTCAATACTGTCGAAAGAAGATTTCAGAAAACTGATTCAGAATGAAAGACGAATTGAGCTTTGTTTCGAAGGTGAAAGATTCTGGGATATAAGAAGATGGAAGTTAATAAAAGAAATGACTCAACCTGCTAAAGGAATGCTTGTTACAACGCCAGATACTGGTTTAACATTCACGTATACCGAAATTCCAGCTGTTGAAAACCGCATGTACTTACCTCACATGATATATGGTCCAATTCCATACAGTGAAACGCTGAAGTACAACATACAACAAAATAAAGGTTGGTAAATAATATTTTTAAACTTTAAAAAACAATTATAGAAACATGAAAAAGCTTATTTATATAATCTTACTCTCGACCACTTTTTGGTCATGTCGCAATCAAGATGTTGAGTTTCCTGATTTCGACTATAACGCTGTCTATTTTCCTGTTCAATATCCTGTTAGAACCTTGTCGTTAGGTAACGATATGGTAGATAATACCTTGGATAAAGAATTAACCTTTAAAATTGGTGTTAGCATTGGTGGCATGTACGAAAACAAAAAAGATTGGACAGTGAAATATGTAATTGACAATGCATTGGTTAGTAATCTGAAAAATCAGACCGGCGATACATTGCTGGTTTTACCGGCTAAATATATCGAATCAATTTTGCCTGCTAGTGATGTGATTATTCCTAAAGGTTCGTTTAACGGATGGATAACAATAAAACTAAAAGATGAATTTTTAGATGACCCCATTGCAGTGACTAATCGCTATGTGTTGCCTTTAAAAATTGTTGAATCAGATGCTGATTCAATTCTTAGAGGTTTACCATTGATAAGTAATCCCGACAGAACTATTGCCGGTAATTGGGATGGTAATGCAAAACCGAGAGATTTTACCTTATACGGCATCAAATTTATTAACAAAGTTCATGGAACTTATTTACACCGTGGTGTTGACAAAGTTTATGATGCTACAAATACTTTAGTAAGCACTTCTGTTTTCAGAAAAAACTTTATTACCTTAGATCAAATCGTTAAGTTAAAATCTTCAGGTCGTAACAAAGTTAAATCAAATTCGGTTGGTGTTACAGTGTCTGATGATGGACTAAATGGCATGTTTTTAAGTTTTGATGCACAAAATAATGTAACAATTACTCCTGACAGTAAACTTGCATTAAAACCAACAGGCACCGGTAAGTTTATTGAGGCTGCTAATAGTACCGAAATTTGGGGCGATAGAAAAAGAGATGCACTTTATCTTCAGTACGAATACCTTGATGCAACCAATAAAAAGCATGTTATAAACGATACTTTGGTATTTAGAGATAGAGGCATTGTAGTGGAACTTCAAAACGTAACTAAATTTTAATAAAAAACGAATTGAAATGAGCAGCATAACTAGTTTTAGCTGCTCATTTTTTACATTTTTTTTTCGCTCTATACTACAAGTTAATAGATTAGTATAATTTGGTAAGCATATTTGCTTTGTTTGGTATTTCTTTGCGTACATAATTTTTAAAAATATAAATCTAACGAATATCTAAATTAATGTCAAAATGAAAAAAATTACTTTTTTTAAATTCTTTGTAATAGCTGCTTTGGCTGCTATAAGCGAAATGACTTTTTCGCAAGCTTCTATTGGTGTGGGAGGAACCTATACTCAAAATTTTGATGACATAGGTACTACTGCTACTGCCTCACTACCCGCAGGTTGGAAAGTTGATCAAGGAACATCTTATTCAGCCGGAACTACTGCTACAACAGTAGCTTATGGAACTACAGGTGCAGGTGTGGTTACTAGTACGTCAGCAGGTGGTGCTGTGAATTGGGCGAATGGAGAAACGGCTTCTTCAACCGATAGGTCTGTTGGTTTTTTAGCATACACCGGTTATACATTTAATAGAAACCTTTACCTTCAACTTCAAAATAATACAGGATCTACCATTACGGATCTGACAATTGGGTATGAAGTTGAAAAATACAGAACAGGGAATAAAACTTTTGCCATGGATTTATATACAAGTACAGATGGCACAACTTGGACAAAAGTTACTTATGTGGGTATATCTATCGCTGAAGATGGTGGTACTACAGGTGTAAGCAATCCACCTACAACTACATCAAAATCTACGTTTATTTCAGGATTGTCAATTGCCGATGGGGCAAATTTATACTTGCGCTGGGAG
>JFJP01038267.1_pt1 | contig 18483 bp, 17 predicted proteins | sample 431651 | NCBI WGS metagenome assembly JFJP01 (sample SAMN02602958, study PRJNA72255) | Microbial mat metagenome, whole genome shotgun sequencing project. | biome: fresh water; feature: sink hole; material: water; isolation source: purple microbial (photo- and chemosynthetic) mats found in...
ACTTCAACACAAATTTAAGGCTTTTTACCACATGGAGCAGCTCCACAGAATTTGAAGCTCGAAAGGCATACAACGCCAGCCAACTTTTCAACCTACTTGAAGGCTCAGGTAATTGGAAACAAACTGCAAAACGAATTAAGGAGTTAAATTTTTAGTTTTTTCTTATCATATAAATCTAACCTAAAAATCAAATCCAACATGACACCAACAGAAAAATCATTAGTAAAACAACGTCAAATACTCTTAGACCAATTATTCCTTGAAAAGCAATTGATAATCCTGTACGACAATCAGAATGATATAATTGAGCGAATTAACACCTATAAACCAAGACATTCTACAAATCCAATAAATCCCCCAAAAACTTATTTTCACGAAATGAAATATAGAAAAATCATGTCTATCAATGGCCGTACCTCCAAACTTTTGAGAGATGAAGGGTACATTAGATATTTCGTTATTTGTGGAATCTACCATTACTATTTATGTGAAATTCAAAAATTCTTAAAATCAATTTGAATTCACATACTAAACAATAGCCGTTAAGAGTTAAACTTGACGGTTTTTTATTTTTACACTCTATAAACACCTCATACAAGCCATTCTTAGCACTTTTCAGAAAATAAGTAAAAATAACTTTCAATCTATGAAATTATACAATCTTTACTTCATTTTTTTTCACTATTTTTGTTGCTTTTTATTTCTAAATCTCTTTGAAAGTTTTTCAATGCAAATCACTCCTTATCACGCAAAGTATTTTTCATACGAGTTAACTCGTCAATTACCCTCAAATGATATTGGGAAATTGACAGCTTCACTACAGGATGCACAGGTTGATTTGAACCCGCACCAAGTTGAAGCAGCATTGTTTGCATTTCAATCTCCACTTTCAAACGGAGCAATTCTTGCAGATGAAGTTGGACTGGGTAAAACGATAGAAGCTGGAATAATACTTTCGCAACAATGGGCTGAAAGAAAACGAAAGCTATTAATAATATGCCCCTCCAACTTGCGGAAACAATGGAATCAGGAATTATTGGATAAGTTCTTTTTACCGTCCACAATCTTAGAAACAAAATCTTTCAATCAATCAATTAAAGACGGCAATTTTAACCCTTTCAATAAAAAGGATTCTATTGCAATATGTTCTTTCCAATTTGCAAAAGCGAAAGCAATTTACCTCGAAAAAACAGAATGGAATTTAGTAATTATTGATGAAGCACACCGCCTCAGAAATGTTTACAAACCGTCAAATAAAATTGGCAACGCATTAAAAGAAGCCCTTTGGAAAAGGAAAAAAGTGTTGCTTACGGCTACGCCCTTACAAAACTCAATTCTTGAATTGTATGGTTTAGTGAGTATTATTGATGATTACGTTTTTGGAGACCTCAAAAGTTTTAAAAGCCGTTATAGTCACCAGTTGGACGACAATGATTTTAATGAATTAAAAAGTCGACTACAACCAATTTGCAAAAGAACACTCAGACGACAAGTGTTGGAATACATAAAATATACGGAACGAAAAGCCATTTGTGAAGAGTTTTATCCAACTGATGAAGAACACCTTCTCTACACTTGGGTTTCTGAATATCTACAACGCCCTACACTTTATGCCCTTCCCAATAGCCAAAGGCAATTGATGACCTTAATTCTACGCAAATTATTGGCTTCTTCTTCCTATGCAATTCGGGGAACACTAGACACGCTTATCAATAGGCTAGAAGCATTGATTGATAAAAATGAGACAAGCATTTTTGACCAATTGGAATTAGATTACGATGTTTTAGCAGAAACTCAGGAAGAATGGTTACAAGAAGACAATGATGATTCCATTGTTGCTGAAAATCCTTTAACAGACGAAGATATTGAAGATATTAAATCTGAAATAGAAGACCTAAAAAGATTTAGGGAACTTGCAAGAAGAATTCTTGTCAACACAAAAGCCGAACACTTATTTACTGCTTTAGGAAAAGCATTTGAACAACTCGAAATTTTAGGTGCAAACAAAAAGGCACTAATCTTCACTGAATCACGTAGGACGCAAGATTATTTAAATAATATCTTGGAAGCCCGGGGATATAAGGACAAAGTTGTACTTTTCAATGGAGTAAACAATGACCCAAAATCTAATAAGATTTACAAAGAATGGCTGAAAGAACACAAAGGAACTGATAAGATTACTGGCTCACCCTCAGCAGACAAAAGAGCTGCATTGGTTGACTATTTCAGAAACGAAGCAACAATTATGATTGCCACCGAAGCAGCTGCCGAAGGGGTCAACTTGCAATTTTGTTCATTGCTTGTAAATTATGATTTACCTTGGAATCCGCAACGCATTGAGCAGCGAATCGGACGTTGCCACCGTTATGGACAGAAGTTTGACGTGGTAGTCGTAAATTTTCTCAACAAAAAAAATGCTGCCGACGAAAGAGTTTATGAGCTATTAAATGAAAAGTTTTTCTTATTTGATGGTGTTTTTGGTGCAAGTGATGATGTAATTGGAATCAGGGTTGACAGATTGGCAAATATCGAATCGGGTGTTGACTTTGAAAAACGAATTGCCAAAATTTATCAAGAATGTAGAACCATAGATGAAATCCAAAAGGCTTTTGATGATTTAAAGGAAGAGTTTGAGCCTGATATTACGGAAAAGATGCAGAATGTTCGTTCTACATTATTGGAGAAATTTGATGAAGAAGTTCGGGACAAATTAAAGATTGACTTTGAAAATTCAAAGGCATATCTTAATGCTTTTGAACAAAAACTTTGGAAAACAACACAATACTATTTGCAGGATAGTGCCGTTTTTGGTGAAAATGATTACTCATTCAGCTTAAAAAAGAATCCTTTCCCCAATGAAAATATCCATTCGGGACCATATATGATTTTGAAAGCCGAAGAGGGCAAAAAAAAATCAGAAGTTTTTATTCCCGAAGACACAAACATTTATCGTATTGGCCACAAATTGGCACAAAGTATTTTAAAAGCCTGTAAGGAAAGAGAAACACCGGTTGCCGAAATCATTTTCGATTATACCAATACACAAACTAAAATAACGCTTTTAGAACAATACATTGGCAAATCAGGCTGGTTGAGAGTTGAACACCTATGCATTCAATCGTTTGAAAACGAAGACTATGTATTATTGGCTTGTATTAACGAACACGGTGAATCGATTGAAAAAGAAACTGCCGAAAGGCTTTTCTCACTCATTGCTTCTGTTGGTGAGCAAGTTGATATTCCAGAGAATGTAAAACCATTGTTCAAAGACGTACTATCTCAACAGGAACAAGAAATTGTTTCCGTCAATGCCATAAGGAACCGTGACTTTTTCGACACCGAGATGGACAAACTCGACCAATGGGCTGATGATATGAAAATAAGTCTCGAAAAAGAAATTAAAGACCTTGATGCCGAAATCAAACTTAGAAAATCCGAAGCAAAGAAAATGATGAACCTCGAAGCAAAGGTAAAAGCGCAACGGGCTATCAAAGAAATGGAAAAGAAAAGGAGCGAAAAACGCCAAACTCTATTTGCAGCTCAGGATGACATTGATGGCAGAAAAGATGATTTACTTACAGATATTGAGAGTCGATTGAATCAAAGCATTGACCAAAAGTTATTGTTTACTATTAAATGGAAAATTATTTGATTAACCCCTAGGGTTAATCAAATAAATAATTATCTTTGTATGCAAATTGAATATAAAAGCAATAAGCTAAAAAAAACTCTTTCAACTCCACGTGAGATTATGGCAAATTATGGCACAAGAGCTAAATTAGTCAATAAGAGAATGGAGGAGCTCAAAGCAGTAGTTACTTTATACGACCTTTCACTTATTCCACAAGCTAATTGTCACTTACTCAAAGCAAATTTTAAAGGCTGCTTAGCGGTTGACATTTCAGCTAACTATCGTATCATTTTTGAGCCAGACCACAACCCCCTACCTACCATAGATGATGGAGGTTTAGACTGGAAACTTGTTACTGATATTAAAATTCTAACAATAGAGGATTATCACTAAAAAACAACAAATCATGAGCTACAAAACTTTAGAAGATATATTTGCTGCAAAAGAACTTATATCTCCCCCTGGCGATACACTAGCTGATACTTTAGAAACGTACAAAATTTCGCAGACTGACTTAGCTGCACGTATGGACAGGCCTGTAAAAACAATTAATGAAATTATAAAAGGAAAAGCAGCTATTACCCCCGAAACTGCTATTCAACTAGAACGTGTATTAAAAATCCCCGCTTCTTTTTGGCTAAACCGTGAAGCAAATTACCGTATCGAACTAGCTGAAATTGCTGAAGCTGAAAAACTTTTTGCCGAAAAAGATTGGCTGAAGAACTTTCCATTAACTGCAATGAAAAATATGCAGTGGATTGATTTTGAGAATACCGTAATTTCCAAAATGGAAGCAATCCTATCATTTTTAAGCGTATCCAGCAAAGAGGGCTTTTATAACGTGTATGAAGCAAAATTACAATCAGCGAATCACCGCATTGACTTACGTGGAAATAAAAATAATTACGCTATCGCAGCTTGGATGCGTAAGGGTGATTTGCAAGCTGCAGAAACAACTTCAAAAGCTTATTCTCCTACAATTTTCAGGGAAAATCTTATAAAAATAAAAGCTATATCAGCCACTCAACCCGAAAACTTTTTCGATTTACTTCAGGCACTATGTGCCGAAGCAGGAGTCAAAGTTGTTCACACTCCATGCTTGCCTGGAGCTGCTTTGCATGGTTCTACTCATTGGATTAACGATACGCCCATAATCCAGCTATCTAACCGTTACCAACGAAACGATATTTTTTGGTTCACCTTTTTCCACGAAGCAGGTCATATTCTCAAACACGGTAAAAAAGCAATTTTTATTGAAGGTCTTGAAAATAATCCCGAATCACAAGTAAAAGAACAAGAAGCCAATGAAATTGCAATTGAGTATATGCTTACACACGAACAAGAATCGGAGTTAAGAGCAAATTTTCCATTAAGTAAGCCCACTATAATTATGTTTTCTGAAAAATTTCAAACTCACCCTGCTGCTATTATTGGGCGATTAGCTCGTGAATTCAAAGAACTTAATATAATTGGTTGGTCTAATGGTTTCTTTCAAAAAATCGAATTGGGATAAAAAAAGAAAAAGCCCGTCGAAACGGGCTTTAAATCTTATCACTTAGTTACGTGCAGCTTTGATGACTGTAGAGGCTTTGACTAAGTATTACGCCACAAAGATACAACATAATTCGATATATCGAACAAAATTGAGAATAAAAATGAGCATTGACTACGTTAAAATCAAAAAATACATTTCAGAACCACGTCTTCAAACGTACCAAAGCGTATGTTTGAACGATACCAAACGTGCTCTGAAAGCGTATCAAACTAACATACGTCTATCTCAAGCATTTTATCCGCTACTAACAATCGCTGAAGTTATACTCCGCAATGCAATAAACGAAGAAATGTCGACTCACTTTTCAGATACAAATTGGCTGATTAATCAACAAAGTGGTTTCATGAGCCACCCTTCATTAACTTCTGTCGATAGACATACAGGAGCTGTAAAAAATAATCATTTCCTAAAAAAAAGCGTTGCCAAATCAATAAAGAAAATTGGTGCAAGTTGTACGCAAGGAAAGATTATTTCTAGCCTAGAATTTGGATTCTGGACTGCATTCTTCGACAATTATCATTACCGAATATTGACTGGCTCACCTATACGTATTTTTTCAAAACTACCAATTGGAACAAACCGTGCCATGATATTTGATAAACTCACTCGTATACGTGATTTTCGCAATAGAATTTATCACAATGAGCCTATTATGTTTGACAAAAATGCAGGTGGAACTCCATATTTCTGTCTAAATAAAGCAATTGAAGTAAATATAGACATTGAAGATATTTTTCAATGGTTGGATATTGATTTTATCAAATGGACCAAACGTATAAACAACATAGATTTCGAATTAAATCGAGCTAACCACGTATTTAATCATTACCCTTCAAAATTATATTACTTTTACAGAATAAAATTAGGCATTACACATTACAAAACAAAATATCTACAATAGAACCAATGAGCAATAAACATACACTCCAAAAACTTGAACTCACTTGGATAGGCAAAGGCGATGAACCCAAGCTCGAACCACGCATTCTAATCGAAAACCCCGAATACAGCTATGGGGACAACCTCCCCTCTACTCAAGGAGAGGGGTCGGGGGTGAGGTCTGGCAACATGCTTATTCATGGCGACAACCTACTTGCACTAAAAGCACTCGAACAAGATTATGCAGGAAAAGTAAAATGTATCTACATTGATCCGCCTTACAATACAGGGAATGCCTTTGAACATTACGATGATAATTTAGAACATTCAATATGGCTAAATATGATGTATCAAAGGATAAAAAAATTATATATTCTTCTTGCAAAAGATGGTGCATTTTGCATGCATTTAGATGACCAAGAGGTCCATTATGCAAAAGTTATATGTGATGAAGTTTTCGGGAGGTCTAATTTCATAACTACATTAGCAATTAAATCCTCAACACCAAGTGGAGTTAAGACGGCTCATAAAGAAAAAACGATTATCAAACAAAAGGATTTACTCCTAGTATATAGAAAATCTGACGAACTTAGAATAAATCCTCAATATGTAAGGAAAACAGAGTGGGACACTCATTTTAACTATTTTATAAACGATGACAATAAGACTGTTGCTTCTCTATTAAATGTACTAAAAAGCAGAGGAGTTTTATCACTGAACGAAAGTATTAAGGATTTTAATATCAACAATAATACTCATAAGTCTTTTTATATTAAATATGCTGATAGAATTTGTCAAACACAATCACATAAAAATATCGAGTTAAAAGAAAAGTCAAGGGCTCAAAAAGATGAAATACTGTTTACTGATTCAGCTATGTTTCTAAATGGTAGACAGTTAACCCCACTATCAAATAGTTTAAACGAAGTAGTTAGTCGAGACAAAATTGAAAAAGATTTTGCAATTTTATTATGTGATTTTTGGAATGATATTGATTTTCAAAACACACAGAATGAAGGTGGTGTTGAATTTCCCAACTCGAAAAAACCAGAATATCTTATTCAGCGGATATTTGCTTTATTTACTAATAAAAACGATATAATTCTCGACTCTTTCCTTGGCTCAGGAACCACGGCAGCCGTAGCCCACAAAATGGGGCGACGTTGGATAGGCGTAGAGTTGGGCGAACATGCCAAAACCCACTGTTTTCCACGCCTTAAAGCGGTGGTAGATGGTGAACAGGGTGGTATCAGTAAATCCACAAACTGGAAAGGTGGCGGTGGCTTTAAATTTTACACACTTGCACCAAGTTTATTAAATCAAGATAAGTTTGGCAATTGGATAATCAGTACGGAGTACAATGCTCAAATGTTGGCTGCTGCCATGACCAAACAAGAAGGCTTCAATTACCAGCCCGATGAACACACCTATTGGAAACAAGGTCGGTCAAGCGAACACGATTATATTTATGTTACCACGCAATTTCTTACCGTGGAAGTAATGGAAAGTATATTTGACGAAATGCAGCCTGGTGAAAGCCTACTTGTATGTTGTAAAGCTTTCCAAAAAGAATGCAAACACAAATATCCAAACATAACATTGAAGAAAATCCCGCAAATGCTTCTCGGGCGTTGCGAATTTGGCAAAGACGATTACAGTCTGAATATCATAAATATGCCTGTAGAGGAAAAAGAAGAAATTGAAGTGGAAGAGGAATTTGAAGAAACAAAAGAAAGCGTACAAGAACTGAGAGATATTCTAAGCAAGACTGAAGAACCAACATTGTTTGATTGATTATGAGCAAAATTGTATATCTATTTGGTGCAGGCGCAAGTTTCGGAAAACGTGCTGAAAATGATAAAGACGAAATTCTTGAAGGACTTCCAATCGTTTCGGAATTTCCAATACAAATTGACAAATTAATCAACCTCATAGAAATTAAAGAGGTAGAAGATGACAGTCAGGCAAAACCATGGGAATTTAATGAACTTAAAGATGAATTATTATGGTTAATGGAGTCTTGCGTAAATCACCAAACGGTTGATACCTATGCTAAAAAATTAAGGGTGGCAGAGGGTGGCATAACCAAAGAATACTTGAGGTTTAAAGCTGCAATATCAGCATTTCTTACGTTAGTACAATTATTTTACAAACCAGATACAAGGTATGATGCTTTTTTTGCAAATATATTGGGAAACTCTCATTATAAATTACCAAATGATGTTTCAATATTATCATGGAATTATGATTGTCAGTTTGAAATAGCACATTCAGCATATAGCAAAAGAAAAAGCCTTAATGCAATTTGGGATGATTTAAATATCTCTGGTAAAACAACTAAAAGTTCTAATGATAATAATATCCCTTTTTCTATCACAAAGCTAAACGGTACGGCTTTAATGTATGAAGAAAATCGCTTTAACTCAAAGTTTTTCGATGCGTTTTTCAATAGACAAGGCATGAGTGAGATTAGTTATATTTCTACAGCATATATAAATTCTTTAAGTTCAGAAAATACAAGAAATGCATTATCATTTGCATGGGAAAGTTCAGATTATGAATTTGAAGAAAAATACCTGTCAAAAGTAATAGATGCAGAGATTCTAGTAATAATAGGTTATTCATTTCCTTACTTTAACCGTGAAGTTGATAGAAATATAATTCGCAGTATGGCTAAACTCAAAAAAGTATATATTCAAGACCCTTTCTGCGGAGACGTAAAAGAAAATTTTGAAGCAGTATTGTCAGAAGTGCAATTAGAAAAGGTTGAAAACAAACAAATTAAAATTGTACTGAAAAAGAATACAAAACAATTTGTGATACCAAATGAAATGTAAAGTATTACAGCAACATTAATCAGATAAAAAATAATATTCTAAAAATAAAGAATATGGCAAAAATAATAATACGTAACGTTGGCCCAATCAAAAAAGCAGAGTTCGATTTGAACAAAATCAATGTATTTATGGGTCCTCAAAGCAGTGGAAAAAGTACCATTGCAAAAATAATTAGTCAATGTTGTTGGTATGAAAAAAAGCACCTTTTGACTGGAGAAGAATATGATTTTTATCGTGGCTTGCTCGATTTTCATAGGATGGATAAAAACTATTTTTCTGATGATTCTGAAATAAAGTATGAAAGCCAATGGATAACAATTAATTGCAAAGGCAAGAAACTGAAAACGTCCATAGAAAGCAACAAAACAAGTCGCGAAATATATAAGAATCTAAAAATTGAATATATTCCTGCCGAAAGAAACTTTGCTGCTGCAATTCCCAATCTACAAAGGTATAGTGATAGCTATGATCATATAATAAATTTTATGGACGATTGGATAACTTTCAAAGAAATAATCGCAACGAAAAAAAAGTTCACAAGCCCTTTAAGTTCAATCGATATAAAATATAAGTATGAAAGTAAGACGAAAGAAGATGTTCTTACATTACCTAATAATAAGACAATCTCATTACAACGTTCTTCGAGTGGGCAACAATCATTAACTCCGTTACTTGTTGTTTGTGAATACATGTTTAAAGAGCTTTATAATCAAAAAAGAAACCCTTCTCCTGCAGAAAAAAGACATATTAGCGAATTGCTACCAGAAAACATGAAAAAGGATTATGATTGGGTAATTGAAACACAAAATTTCCAACAAAATACGAATAAACAAGAAAGTGAAAATTTAATTGAAGAAACCAAAAGAAAAATATGGGAGGAAATTGGTTTTTCTACTGACTATGCATTTTCTAATGTAATTATTGAAGAACCTGAACAAAATCTTTTCCCTGAAACACAAAAGGAGCTTATATACCACTTGTTGAATAAAGTTGTGAATGGTAATCATAAGCTTACAATTACTACACACAGTCCATTTATACTATATGCGCTAAATAACTGTATGATGGGGTATTTGGTAAAAGAAAACGTGCCTGAAGATGAGAAAAATGAATTACTTAGTAAAAATTCATGGATTGATCCAAAATTAGTCTCAGTATGGGAAATTAAAGAAAATGAAGGGATTAAAGAAAATGAAGAAAATATCCGTCTTATTAAAAATTCAGATACTGGCACAATAAGCAAACATTACTTTAATGGAATAATGAATGACGTGATGGAAGAATACTTTGATATGCTTACTTATCTAAAAGTGGAAAATCATGAAGGATAAAATACTTAAGATTCTACCAAATGATAAGCACACTTTTCATGAAGTAAATTACCCTGAGATTCATATTGTAGACTGGAAAGATATTGATAATACCCAAGGGGTAAAAGTTTATAATGAAAAGCAAGTAGGAATTAATAGTGTTTGTCTTTTCAATGCAACAGGTTTTAATGTCTCAATAGATGCTTTTGAAGAAAATGCGTTTCCTGTATCCAAAGGTATTCAGGCAAGACAATGTGAATGTGTTTCATTTCATTCAGAATACGACGAAAACACATGGATATTAGCGATTGAAACTAAATATGCCAATAATGAAGCAGCAGCATTCAGAATACGTGACGATGATGAAAACTACCCTGAAAAAATGGTTTCCCAAATAATATCTACAGTTGAATACTTAAGAGGGAAAGGAATAATCGAAGAAAACAAATTAGTCCATGCAATTATTTCTTTTCCAAACTTGGTATCAGATTTTAATAGCACATTATTTTCAATGGTGCCTGAAGAGTATTCAGTTGAGAATCTCATTGTGAAAAAGAAAATAAGAATCAAAGGTTGTAATGCAGCTAACATAATTTCGCCTAAAAGGATAAAGTTAATTTCTGATTAATATAACATGAATCAAACAGCAAATTCCATTAAACAACGCCTTTCACTTCGTGAACCTTTACAAGATTCTTTGGATATTGTCGCACAATTGAGTGAAGTACTCACATTAAAAAAATATTCGACTGAACCCGACGAAGCAACAGCATTTCTGCAAGAAGAATTACAAAAGGTAAAAGCCCTATTTCCAACCTGTACGCAGTTCGATAGGGAGTTTACTTCCATTGCTTTTTCCATTGCTACAGGTGTTGGTAAAACACGTTTAATGGGTGCTTGCATTGCATATCTCAATATTCATAAAGGTATCAAAAACTTTTTTATCCTTGCCCCCAATCTCACCATTTACGACAAACTGATTGAAGACTTTGGAAATCCAGCCTACCGAAAATATGTTTTCAATGGTATTTCTGAATTTGTCCACAATAGACCAGTAATAATAACTGGCGATAATTATGCCCAACAAGGAAATATGTTTGCAGAATCGGAGATTAGAATCAATATCTTCAACATTGCCAAATTTAATTCCGACAATAAAGGAACTAAGAAAGATGGCATTAGCCTTGCCCCAAAAATTAAACGATTATCAGAATACCTTGGCCAATCATATTGGGATTACCTGTCAGGATTAGACGATTTGGTAATTCTTATGGACGAAGCGCACCGCTATCATGCCGATGCGTCCAAAAATGCAATCAATGAACTCAAACCTATATTAGGTCTCGAACTTACAGCCACGCCTTTCGACGAAAAAGGCCGTCCGTTTAAAAATGTAGTGTACGAATACTCGTTAGCACAAGCACTTTCCGAAGGTAAATTTGTAAAGAATCCAGCCATTGCCACCCGCATGAATTTTGAAAAAGGGGCAATGACCGACCGTGAAGTGGAAATTATCAAGCTCGAAGATGCTATAAGTATTCACCAGGACACCAAAAACGAATTGGAGATTTACGCCTTAAACAATCAGGTAAAACTGGTAAAACCCTTTATATTGGTTGTTTGTAAGGACATTAGCCATGCCAAGGAAATCTTCGAATTGATTAATTCCGATGATTTTTACGATGGGGCTTACAAAGGCAAAGCACTTCAAATCGACTCTTCCACTAAAAAAGAAGAAGATATTGAAAGACAATTCATTTCTTTGGAAAATGCCGATAATGAAATAGAAATTGTAATCCACGTCAACATGCTCAAAGAGGGTTGGGATGTAACAAATCTTTATACCATTGTTCCACTTCGTGCAGCCAATGCAGCCATTCTGGTGGAGCAAACCATTGGTCGTGGGTTGCGTTTACCTTATGAAGGCAAACGCACTGGAGTAGATAAAATTGACAAACTCACGGTTGTAGCTCACGAAAACTTCAATGCTGTTATTGCAGCAGCGCAAGACACAAATTCAGTGTTGAATAAAATGAGTTTCATTGAAATTCCCGTTGAAGATTTGGCAACAAAAACTACAGTGATAACCTCACAACCAATCATTCAGCATGTTATTGAACAAGAGCAACAAAAAATCAATAAAATTGAAAACAAGCAAGTTCAGCAAACAGCTCAGAACAGCCTTGATGCCAAAAAAGCAATAATTAGCGTTTTACCCGACTTTAATTCATTGCCCGAAGTTCGCAAAGTGGACGATTTAAACAAAGAAGAAGTCAAACGAAAAGTAATTCGTCAGGTCGAAAAGGTTTACTCCCAAAATCTTTTTAAAGAAGAGATTGTAAAAGAAGCCGAAGCAATCTACGAAAAATTAGTTACTGAATACAAGAAGAATATCATTGAAATCCCACGTATGGACTTGGTGCAGGGTGAAGTTACTGCTTCATTCAATTCCTTTGATTTAGACGCAACAAATTTCGGTTATCATGCACTGGAACAAGAAATTATCCGCATGGGATTAATGGACAAACTGGTTGAAACCTTAAAAGCAAAATCAAGTGGTTCGTATGGCAATCCAATCAAATTAATTGTGGCACAATTAATTGATTATCCCGAAATTGATTACGATGACAATGCCGAATTACTTTATCAGTTGGCAACTCAGGCCGTAAACGAAATAAAAGCGCATTTGGAAAACGAAAAAGAATTATCCGAGACCGTTTTTCAATTCAAATCAGCCATTGCCGAGAAGATTTACACCCAAATGAAAGCCCACTTTGTGTTGCACACTCCCGACTATGTAGCACCACGTGTATTACCATTTGTAGGAATAGAGCCATGGAGTGCCTCCGCACTGGTCAACTCAGGATACAGACATTATGGGGATATAATTCAACCAACAGCCTTTGTCACAAAGTATGTTTATACAGGTTTTGAAAAAGCATGTCATTTCGAGTACAAGTTCGACAGCAAAACCGAACAGGATTTCGCCTTCATTCTCGAAAACGATGCCAAAGTAACAAAATGGCTACGTCCGGCACCCAACCAATTCCGTATATATTGGGACAACAACTCCAAAAAATACGAGCCTGACTTTATCGTCGAAACAGCCGACACCATTTACATGGTCGAAACAAAAGCATTAAACAACATAAACGATGCCGACGTGCAAGCCAAAAAAGTAGCCGCTGAACGCTACTGCAAATACGCTTCCGAATTTACGTCCCAACATGATGGTAGAGCTTGGAAATACTTGTTGTTGCCCCATGACCAGGTTAGTAGAACAAACTCGTTGGTGTTTTTAATTTCAAATAGCAAATAATATGGCTATTAAATATGAAATGAGAGTGACTGCATTTATTGACATATTGGGTTTTAAGGAACACATAAAATCTTCTGTAGATAATAAAGGGAATGATGTAACTGAAAAAATGGAGTTAATACATTCAGCTTATCAAACACCCTACACGACCGTGAAATTAAACTAAGCAACGGCTGGGCAATAAAAATGGGTAGAGGTCTCGATTATTTCCAATCACTATCAGGCAATTACCTCCAAATCGGTGTAAACGACATGGATTTAAGACCCTGCTTAGAAACAAACTTGGATTTTTATAAAGTATAGCTATATTTCACTCAATTGGATTATTTTTAAATAACCATAATTATGACAACAGATAAACCATTATCACCAATCATTTTTCTTAGAATAGCTTGGATGGAAAATTATCAAGGTGTTACTTTGGATGATATTCCAAAGGGTGCAGGTTCATACGTAACTGATAATGCAGATGGTGGCGAAGTTTTTAATTTTTCCAAAAATAGAGGTAATTATTATGGTTATGCAAGAATTCAGAGTGGTAGAAGCATTAATCTATCAAAACTGGGTGCTTCGAAAAATGCAACAGAAATAAAAGGTGTAACTGTTGTGTTTTTTGCGAAAAATCCAACTTATGGCAGTCAATATATTGTGGGATGGTATAAAAATGCCACATTGTTAAGCAATATTTTTGAATCACAAATAAACAACAGAGGGGATTGGGGTAATTATCTTACTCATTGTAAAGTCTCTGATGGTACTTTAATACCAATAGAGCAAAGGACATTTGAAGTTGAAGGTCCAGGTCAAACAAATCTTTGGTATCCTGAACTTCATTACTCAAAGAAAGAATTAGACACACTTTGTAGATATATTGATAATCCTTCAGCTAACACCAAAAAGTTAGCACCTAATAAATTTTCAAGAGGTTGGCAGATAGATGCTGAATTGCGGAAGAAAATTGAGATTGCAGCAATGGAAGCGGTCGCATATTATTTTGAAAATAGAGGCTTTACTATTGACGATGTACACAAACAAAATAAAGGTTGGGATTTAGAAGCCATTAAGAAAAACAAAATATTCCAATTAGAAATAAAAGGCACACAAGGTGATTTTAATACAGTAGAACTTACTCCCAATGAATTTAAACAATTAAATTCACTCCAAAAAACGTTTCGACTGTGTATTGTTTCAAATGCTTTAGATACAAAAAAACAACAAACTGATATTTTCTATTTCGATGGTAAAAACTGGATAAATGAGAGAAAACAAATATTATCCTTTGAAAAAGTAATATCAGCAAGAGTAAGTTTATTGTGATTTAACTGATGCTTGCCTATCAATTTGAAAACAAAAAAAATGAAATAAATAAGCTTCGGAGTTAGTCTTTTCCGATTTGAAAATATTGAAAAAATACATTACCTTTGCTTAATACTCTATTTTTAATGTTGTCTTCAAATTATATAGGTTCAAGTACTTAAAATACAGTTTTATGTGCCAATTTTCAATTATATTCTCCTATATAACAACAATTAACTCGAAATACTTGGATATTATTTACCTATAGCTTAATTTTGCACGTGAAAAGAAAATGTAAACATATTATTAGTTCAAAAGATGGTAAGCGTGCTATCTATATTGACGAAGATAATTATGAAGAAATTAAATCATATTTATATAAAGACGATAGACATAAAAAGAAGTTTAAATTCATTTCAGATATTATTTTGAATTGTCATAGAAACCCTGAAGTATATGACAAAGAAAATATAGACGTAACATGCAAAGATGTTACAGCTATGAAATTTTTCAAGGGTCAGGAAAATGACAGAATTTATTGCAGAGAAATTACGTCAGATGAAGGTACATTTATTGTTATTGCAGCTATATTATACGAAAAAAAGAAATCTCAAAAATTAACCGCTGAACAAAAATCAATAATCAAAAAAGTAGGAGGATATCAATATGAAATTTAAAGAAAAATACAATATCAATTCAGATTTTGAGGACTTATTCTCATTTAAATCTAAAGAAGAAGAATTAGAGCACGAAGCAAAAATGATAATGTTTCGTTTTTTGAGTGAATTGGAAAAACTTAATGGTAAACCTATTGTTAAGAAAGAACTTGCAAAAGCTATTGAGACTTCACCAAGCTTTATTACACAACTATATCAAGGTGATAAAATAATTAATCTTCCAACTCTGGCAAAAATTCAAGAAGCTTTTGATATTACGTTTGAAATAACTGCAAAACAAAACAATCAGAGTTACAGTGCTCAAATTGAAAATGTTGCAAAGTGTATCCCTTTTACAAGAAATAACAAACTTGAAAATAGTTTGTATAACAAAAATGTTACACCAAATTATACCCATGTAATTTTTGCAAATTATAGTGCTTCAAGAAATAAAATTGCTCAATGATACCACAACCTTCACCTTTTGAATTACTTGACTTTGCAATTCTAAATTGTAATTTCTCATTTAAAGCTTTTGATGTTAATGACAATCAAAGTGAAATTGTGAATCATTATCACATTGATGTAGATTTTGCAATAGCCGATCAACCTGACCACGTTAAGATATTTGTAAAAGCGAGTGTCAACCAAAATGAAGATAATTCACTCCCAGGTTATTCTTTTTTTACAGAAGGAGCAGCCGCTTTTAAATTTAATGAAGATGCAAAATTAAGTGATGAAGAAAAATCAGGTTATTTGCACTTATCGGGTGTTTCAATTGCATTAAATGCACTTCGTGGATTTATTGTTTCATTAACAGCCAATGCACCTTTAGGCAGGTATGTATTACCAACTTTTGACATTAATGATTTACTTCAACAAAAAGCAAATCGCGCTATTGAAAAAAATGAACAATAAAACTCATATTAGCTCAAAAAAAAAGACTTACAAGTAATGTAAGTCTTTTTTTGCTTTTAAATTGCATATTGCTTCGATATCCTTAATTTCTGCACTTTATTTAATATGCCATTATCAGATATATCATTATTCTTTTGATAAAAACTATTAGTCAATTCAACAATTGATTTCGGTAAACTAATCCTATTACTTATTTCATTATATTCAAACCTTAATCCATTAAAAGGTAGTGTATAGTATCTATCATTTAATCCATTAGATTGTAATAAGTCAAATAATACCTTACCATTATACGATTTTCTCTTTAGAATTGTCTCTACTTCTAAAATATAATCAGATAATGTCTTGTATTCTAAAGAACAAATAATAATTGGATATTGCTTATTCTTAGTTTCAATTAAAGTAAAAGAGTTGCTTTTCACGATTGTATTATTTGTTTATTGAAACAAATGACGTTTCTATAATGTTCATTGTGGAATCTATTAAACCAAATGCTTCTTGTATATTTAAAATTCTTGGTGCAAAAGTATCAACATGGAATAAAGTATGCCTATTTTTATGTAATTGATTATACATTTCAGATAAAGCTTCACATGATTTAGTACATTGAATAGTTGAAGTGGTTAATTCACTTGGATCGAATTTCAAAGTTGTTTGGTTTTTAACGAAATAACTCTTAAATCCGTCAGAATTGGTTATTGTTACACCATTCGCTAAAAATATCGATTTCATAACTCCCTCTAACCCTCTTAATGCTGGAAAAGCCATAAATGAATAATCACTAACAACCATGTGAACTCGCTTTAATGCGATTGATGGTGTAATTATTGATTTCAATCTTTCATTTATGGAAGCACTAGTAATAGGGTATAACGTATCAAACTCTGTTTTTATTTCTTGTTCAGGTGTTGTTATGTTATAATAATTCAATTGACCAGTCAAAACTTCATTTGGTGGAAAAATATCAACTAACAAATCAACAGTTTCGTTAAAAAGAATTGATGATTTACCTTGAATATGTATAGAATTGTTGTTATATTTTATAATTGATAGTTCCTCACCTAATTTTCCTTTATACTTATATTGAGTTCCCGTTGGTATTTGCTTTGTCTCATTCAACTCACCAATCTTCAACATATACGATAAAAGAAATTCAAATTCCTTTGTATTAATCAACCTGAAATATAATTGATTGAAAGGATATTCTTTAATTGAACAATTTTCTTTAATTATATCTGCAACTTTTTGTGAAAATTCTGGATTTTTACCCTGTCCATAATGCAAAGTTGTTTTTCCATTTGCTTTACTATAAACATGTAAAGTTGCAGTTTTTATGCCAGTTTGAAATTGAAAAGTATAAGTAAATCCATTAGGGTTACTCTTTTTATTGAGCGTAGAACCTTCTAAATTATTGTTAATAACACATTCAATTAAAGATCTATCAATATTTAAATCATTGTATGCTGCCACTTTACAAATCTTAGAGGTTGTTTTTTAGGAAAGTTTGCAAAGATAATCTTTTAATTTCTAATTCACAGTTAATTAGATTTTTTTAGGTCAAATAATTTGTTATGATACAGATTTACTAATTTTATCAGTCAAATATATTAATTATGCAATGAACAATGTTAGCTAATCAATAATACATTTCAATACTGCTAGATTATTTGAAAACAAAAAAGAATCGTAATTAAAAGCAAAATATGGATTTCTTTTATAAGTATTATGTTGAAAGCGGTCAGGCAAAGCCTGAAAGTTAATTACGGGCAGCACAGCAGGGCAAAATCCCCAGCCGCCAAAAATCCCCGCCCTTCGTACCTCAGGGCTTGAACAGCTTATCCCGCTTCTGCGGTTATCTTTTTTGGCTTCTGAGCAATCAACGTTTCGTTGTTTTTTTTTTTCAACACTTTCTGAAATCTACCGCATATTACAACAATCTTTTAGTCTAATTAAAATAATCGCCCAAAAAGCAAAAAAAGCCACACCAACGGAAAGTAAATTTCTCAAAGTTTTGGTGTGGCTTTTATAGCTTTTCTTAATAGGCAGAGCAGCCACAGCATATTGGTTATTTTATTTTTCTCG
>JFJP01027823.1_pt1 | contig 18482 bp, 25 predicted proteins | sample 431651 | NCBI WGS metagenome assembly JFJP01 (sample SAMN02602958, study PRJNA72255) | Microbial mat metagenome, whole genome shotgun sequencing project. | biome: fresh water; feature: sink hole; material: water; isolation source: purple microbial (photo- and chemosynthetic) mats found in...
TTAAAAAAAAAATATTTAAAATTCAATTTTTTAAATCCTTCAAAAGATGACAAATTTTTTTTCTTTTTGGAATCCTTATTTTTCTTTATAATTTTTTAAATTGATCGATTATTAAAAGTTTTTTTTATTGATTATTAAAAAGAAATTGAAATTCATCATTTAAACTAAGCAAAAATAATTTCCTTCATATTCTTCAAAAAACCCTCAGATTTCATATTTTTTAAAGTATCATAATCCTTTTTCAAAATTTCTAATTTATCAGCCATGTCTTTCTGTTTCACTTCATCGTTTTCCACTTTCTCTTTTTTAATTCTCTTAATCTCATCACTTAGCATAGACATTATGCATGATTTTTTAATCCTTTCATTTGTAGTTAGTCCTGATTTCACCATTGCCAAATGATACATCAGAAATATCAAAAGTGTTATTCCCATAACTGCACATAAGATCGTAACAAAAATAAAAGGTGTGTATGTATAAAACAAATACTATTTATAAAATTTAGTTTATTTAACAAAAAGAAAAAAAAATGAGTCATGAAAATTAAACAAAGCTTCAATAAAAAAAAACTTTTTTATAAAAAAAAAATTAATTATAGAAATTAGCTTATTTATCGAAAGAAAAAATTTTGATAAAATTCTTTTTTTTATTTTATTTTTTCTCTCATTTACTCGAGCAACTATAAAAGGAGACGCTTCAATGATTTCTTGTGTGATTGGCATTCTATATTTTATGTTGAATAAATTATGTTGATTGATGATGGAAAGAAGAATGAAAATCCCTATTATCATTCCATAAAGGCAGAAAACTGCATGAGAGCCTATAAATAGTAGAAAATATTTATAGTTCTTTTCTCCAACACATTGTTTAATCCTTATAAAAATGATGATTTCTTCAATTATTTAAAATAAGTTGATTTTTACCAAACACAATGATGATCAAATTTCGGAACGCAGGCATTACAAACTCTACAATGTTTTGATCTTGCAGGCCTTAATTTCATTAAATTAAAATAAATTTCTTTGAAGACTAACACTTTTTTAATTTGCAGGTAGGACATTTGTTATTTTCCATGAACATAATCCCATCAAACCTATATTTCTTCAAATAAAGCTCAAGATTCTTATTTTCAATGCATCCAGGAGAAACCTTACATGCCAAATAGAACGAATAATAGCAAAACAAAGCACAAAATGTTCCGGTAAACCAATGGATTTCGCTCAAATTATCAGTAGGAAGAAATGGATATAAACCATATTTCACATACATCACAAACCCTCCAACAGACACAAGTAAATAGAAAATCTTATTAATTTTATTCAGAAAATTTTATTTTTTTGTCTGAAAAACCTGAATAATAGGATGGTTTGTATAACAGAGATAATTTAAACAGCCATCTAGTCTTCTAATGAATTTTTCTCCGAATATTTTTGAGCCGTATTTCCTTTTGAAAGAATTGAGGTTTAAATTTTTTTTTCTAAAGTGAAAAAACTTAACAGCATCAGGACATATAGAAAAAACCAAACGGTTTAGCTTGCCTAAAATCCCTGGATCATTAGAGTCGACACATAAAAGCAAATAAATGCAAGAGCCTCCGAAAAGGAAATAAGTTAATGTCACAAAAATTATTTGCATTTGTTTTTTCCAAGTTTTTTTCGGGATCTTTTTTAATTTTGATTTGTTAATTTAATTTTTTTCAAAATTAGGGAAATTTTCTCTAATATTTATTTCATTAAACTCCAAATAATTCAAGGGTTTTTATTTGTTTCTTCATTTCTTCCTTCAACAAAACTAACTACTTTGTTTTCTTTATTTAAACTTTTTAGAGACTTTTTTCTATAAATAAAGTCGTCAATCTTTCCCCAAACTTTTAAAATTATTTTACCAAAAAAAACGCTCTTTCAATAGGAACAAAGCTTGGTTCAAATCCTTATCTGACACACTGATCTCCAATGAAATGCTCCAAAATATTTTTATTTTAAAAACAAACTTTCGAAGATAAATACATCTCTTTCTCCAAAGAAACCCCCATTTTTATCAAACCAAGAATCCTTAATCAATTCTCTTTATTGTGATATAAATAAAAAAATTCACAAAAATCGAAAGAATTTACTCAATTGTAATTTTTTTATTTGTCTTTCTCCATCATTCTTCTCAAAATTCTCTTCAAATCCTCACTAATCTCCTTACTATTCGGAAAAACCATTTACTCCTCTTTTATTTTCTCCAATAATTCAAATATATTCACCACATAGAAAGGAACACTTAAAAAAGCAAACACAAAAAAAGTCACTCCCAAAGACCAAATATCACAAGTTTTTCCTAAAAACCCCCTCTTTATTTGTATTAGGGTCGAATAATTCAGGTGCCATGAACCAATATGTGCCTTCAGCAAAGTTTGTCTTCATCGTCAATCACTTCATGAAGACGAATCACATGAGGATGATCCAATTTTTTCATCACTGCTATTTCTTTTGCCACTTCTTGTAAGGCATCTTTATATCCAGTCCTTTTACAAATTGATTTATATTGAAATTTAAAAAAAATTTAAAAAAAACTTCCATCTTTTCCTTTGATAAAACTCTTTTTTTTTTCTTAAATTGGCCTTTTTATAAACTTTTTTTGCATATTTCTTCTAAAACCTTCGAAATTTGGAATAGTTTTCGCTGCTAATTTGACTTTCCCAAAGGCCCCTTCTCCCAAAACATTGAATATTGAGTAATTATTAATCATTTTCACCCCCTTTCATAATTTTTTTCTTAATAAGCATAAAAAACAATTTTACTGCTGCTGATGAATGCCTTTTTACTGTTTTAGTTTCTTTCACTTTTGCTGATTTTTTCTGATACTTTTAAAAAAATCTTCATTTTCAAATAAGCCATCAATCATTAAAACAAAAAACTGAAATTGTTTTGTTCTTTTTCAATGGACTTTTTTTTTGAGGAATTTTATTAGATTTTTCGATTTAAGTGGTATAATCCACTGAAACTGTTTGCTTTTGATGGGATCCTTCAATAAAATCTGGCATTATATTCTTCTCTTGAGGGGATTTTTCAAGAGAATTCTCTTTTTTTTCCTTTCGAGTTACACAACAAAAAACCCTGGCATCATTCATTATAGAAAGTTTTTCGCGAAAAAAATTATCTATTTTCCATTGAAACCTTATTTTCTTTTTTTGTTTCGAAAAAATAACAAAAAAAATTTTTTTCTTTTATTTAAATATATTATCAATAAATAAATAAAACAAACAATTAATAAATGAATTATGAACTTCAAAATAGCTTATGAAAAATAAACTAATCCCTATGCGTAAATTAAAATTCAATTTTTTTCCCCTCCGAAAAAAAACTCCAAATTTAGTTCCATTTGATTTTTAATTTAGTTTCCCACGTTTATATAAAAACTACAATAAAAACCTTAAGGGAATAAATTTTTTTTTTAAAACGAAAAAAAAATCAACCCTCATAGTTTCTACCCATAAATTTCTTTTAGGTATTTCTTTTTATTTTCTATCTCTAACCTATTGTTTCCTAGTTTGTTAATGTGTAATCCAAATGAAAATGCCTCAAAGCCTGTGAATGATGAGCCCCACACCCCACTTTTAAGGTTAATTCTCAATATCTATGTAGTTGTTTAATATGTGATATAAGACCAATGGAAGCTCCCGATTTTGAGGAAATGGATGAGAATTTCAGGCTGGATTCAGACCAATGGAATGAAGAATGGATTTTAGAAAAAGCTAGAGTGTTTGGTCGAAGGCAATTTATAAGGATTGTTAGGAAGGATAAGAAGATTGGCTTTACGAATGCGATGGATAAACCTTTGATTTGGAGCTATTTGACTAAAAGAAATTCGAATTGCTATAAGAATTTCCATATTTAAATTAACTTTTGTTTTAAATGCATAAAGTTGGTTTTCGCTTTTTTTGTGTTGTTGTTTTGTGGCTTTATATTTTATGCTTGCATGAAAAAATATTCATAGAGAGTAAAATATGTGTTTTATTGTTAATTAAATTACTTAAAAAATATTTAAAAGTAAAAAATAAAATTATAATATGTTGAAATTTTGTTCGAAAGAAAAGTTTCATTTGTGAAAAAAACAGTTATCTGGTGTTTTTACCCTGTTGAAAAGTTTTTTTTACTATAAATTGTTTTTTTTAGGAATTTTCATTTCTAAAATTTGAATTTTTTCGAAAATGATTTTTTTAAATTCTTTTATTAAAAACCCTTTTGTTTTAAAACGAAATTTACTTTTGTGTAAATTAAAAGCATTTTTTTTTAAAAAATTTAACTATATTTCTATTGAAAAACATAAAAATTCAGTTTATTTTCCATTATTTCGGTTCGAAATTATCCTATATTTCATTCAAAAGCAGTTTTTTTCGCGTTAGGCCTCTAATAAATTTAGAAATTACATTCAGAATTAATATAAAACTTTAAAGGAGAGAAAAAATTTACGACTCATCATCTTCTGAATCTAAAAACCCAAAAATATTTCAAAAAATGAATAAAAAGAAAGTTATAAAAAACCTTGGCTTTCTGATAAAATAAGTCCAAAGTGTTCGAAATTAAGACGTGCTCTCAAGAATGAAGTCAGACTTTCACTTGAAGTGTTGTTTTGACCAAAATTGCTCAAAGCAGCCATCATTCTAAAGAAAAAATTATTATATTTTTATTGAAAAATGGGTTGTTTTTGGGAAAATCACTTGAAATTTTTGTTAGAAAAAACGGAGTTTTTTGTAAAGTTTTGGAAAAGCGATTTTTCATTGTTTTTTAAAAAGCTTTTTTGTATATTTTTAGAAGATTTCAAAAGACGAGGAATATTTTTGAAACAATTCATTTTGTGCAAATTTCCAATTTTCAAAAGATTTTGATTCTTTTAATGATAGCTTCAAAATAAAATTTATGAATATATATGAATTTTTTTATAAATTAATAATTTTTTTATTTAGAAGTCTATTGAAATCTCTTTAAAAATTTCTTATTCATTTTCATCATAATCTTCCGAATTTTTCTTCATTTCATTTCGTCCCTTTTCTTTAATATCTTTCGCAAGTTTTAGCTTTGATTTTATTTCAGCCACTGCTTTTTTCACCCCGTTTTCCTCGAAAATTTTCAAAGCTTTCATCAAATATTTCTGAGCCTCCCCGAATTTCTGCATTAAAATATAGACAGTTCCAATTATTTTCTGTGTTTTAGCAACATGAACACTGCTTTCGCCATAGTATTTCATCTCCATATTCTAAAAAATCAGAGAAAAAATTTATATGTATGTTATTTTCCTAAAAAAAATTAAATGCATTATCAAAAAAAAGTGTACATAAACAAGAATTTTATAAAGAAATTCATTTATTTTTCGTTTTTAATTAAAAAAATTAAAATATATTATAAGTTAAAACCTCAGTATCCAACAATTCTTCTAAAGCTAATTCGTGATTTTCTGCTTGAAGAAGCTTAATAGAAATTTGTCTTTTAATAGTAATGACTCTCTTATCATTGGTGCCATAAAGCTCTTGATAGATGTTTCGAACCTTCATCAAGCTTTGTATAAGACCTTCTTTGTCATCTACTTTCTCTTGATATGTAGCTAAAGTATTGTAAAATTCAGCCACAGATTCAGGTTTATCATAATTTATTTCAATCAGAATGTTAATTGCTTCATTCTGGTTGTCAATCGCCTTTGGGTAATCTTCTTTAAGAGCATAAATTTTCGCTGCTTCGATCTTGGAAAATGCAGTACTTTCAGATTTGTAATCATATTTCGATGATACAATGGAATAAACCTTAATGGATTTAAAAATAATTATGATAACGATGAATAATTTTTAAAATTTTAATACTTTGTCAATATATTCTAATGCTTTGTCATATTCCTTCATTTTGGTATAATTGTTTGCTATTAAAGTGAGGGTTGGAGCACAAATGATTGATTCATCTCCCTCTAAGGATTTTTGGATATCGTAAGCTTTATTTAACAACTCTATTTATATAATTTTTTAAAATGAGATCTAATTCTTTTTAAAGAATAAAGACCTAAAGAATCCTCATAACTGCCAATTTCCAAATATGTTCTGTTTTTAAAAAAAAATTACAAATGTGTTTTTTTAATAAAAAATAAAATACTTTCCCAATAAAGTCAAAATTTGGGTGTGATAGGCTGGACTTTCTTTATTTTCTTTGAAGAGCTTGCCATTTTTTTTAAGAGCGATCGTGAGATGATCAATGGCTTGCTCATTGCATTTATAATTCAAATATGCCTCTCTACATAAATAAATAAGATCATTCATTCATATTACAACAAATATTGCAAAATTAAGATGGATAAAAAGTTCATTTTTTATTATTTTATATGTTAATACCCTAAATTTGTGTGGGCTTTGATTAATATAAATTGAGTTTTCCCATGAGTGAAGACTAAAATCTAAGAACCAATAATTTAATCATTTTTTTTAAATGTTAACAAAAATAAATGAAAATCAAAAAAGAACTAATAAACCTTTGCTAAGGCCAATTGATGCATTCTTATATTTAAAATCTGTTCCTCATTTTTTCCTTTGGTCATATCTTCTAAAACCCTATATTTTTCCTCTAATTATATAATATTTTACGATTTTTTTTAAAGAATACCAACGGAAAAACACTTACCAACATCATAACTGAGTTTGTCCTCTATAGTTTCTTTATTTTCTTCTTTTTTGTTATCTTCCACTGATTTATAGGGATCTGGAGATCTTTGTTCTGCTGACTCGTAATTTTTATTATCCTCCTCTTGTCTAGAAGAATCTTCTAATTGTTGACTCTCTAACAACGATTATTTGTAGAAAGAAGAATGAATTTAAAAAAAACCTTTGTTCTTTTCAAAGGAATCTTGATCCATTTTGTAGGCTAGATCCATTTTTTTAAAATCACGACAGTTTTAAAATAATTGAAAAAAGTCTAAACTTTTAAAATTTAATTTTTTTTGTTTTTTTTAAATTTAGTTTTTTATTATGAGTTTGTTGGAGGAAATACATTAGTAAAATGTAAATTTAGCATTTCAGCATTTTTTTGAAATCTTCATCCAAATAATCAAATAATTTGATATCAGTCAAATTCCAATTTCCTGCCATTTTTAACTCTTTATAATATTTTTTAATTTCTGGAACAATTTCTTTATTATTGTCACTCTTTCCTAATAAAATTGATTTTTCCAAATGAGTCATATAATTTTCGTTTTCTTCTCTTGATTCATCTTCAATTAAAGAAATTTTAGGTTTGGAAATATAATTAAATAAGGTGAGTTGATGATTATTGAACAATATTGATTTCATCTTTTCCACATCTTCAAGCATTTTAATTAAAAAGAATATATTTATGTATTTCATCAAATATCCTGAAGATTTTTCATATAATTTATATTTTTTTTTTACTTTTTTAGGCAATAAAAATGGAAATAAAATGATATTCAAGAGCTCCCACGTTGTAAATTTTAATTTCTGAGTATTTTTTTCTTTCAATAAATTAAATTCATCAAGAGATATTGTTTTTGTTTTATCATCTTCAATATTATGGGTTACAGGAAGAAAAAATTTTTTATTGCTTTTATCCTTTAAAATTTCACTTATCTTAGATTCTTTATCATTTACGAAATTAGACAACACAATTTTTGGACCTTTTTCATTTGAATCCTTTGCTTTAGGTTCTTTATCTTTTATTAGGTTTTCTAATTCAATTTTTATTTCTTTTGGGCTATTTTCTTTAAGATCCTCATTTTTTTTTAATTTTGAATTGAAATCTCTTATTTTAATGTGTGTGATATCGTCTTTCAAACAAAAATCTGTTTCAGGTGTTTGTTCCAATTCTGCTTTCAATTTTTTTAATTCAAAAACATTCTTTTCAAAGAAATTATTCAATTTAGTTTTTTTTTTCTCTGGTGAAAAAAGCTGAATATTTTTTTTTCTGGATGAATTAATTTCATTTTTGTTTTCATTAAAATCAAAAGAATATAATTTATTGATCAATTTAGCATTCAAGTTCATATCATTATATTTGAAAGTTATCATTGATCCTAACACAATCACAAAACTTGAAATTCCTCCAACAATAGCAGCAGCTTGCACCAAAGTTAAATAAGTCCTTTCGATTATTTGAATTTTATTCGAAGAAAATATTCTCATTCGAATGATTGGGCTATTTTCATCGTTCATTATATTAATATTATCTGAAACCATATTAATTTGTTTATTAAATTGTTTTTGTGAAGGTTTTGTATTATAAATTAGATTATCGTAAGTTTTAATCTCGACTTTTTGCATATAAAATGCTGATTCTTTCCTTTGTGAAAAATCAAGCACCTGAAAATATGTTTTCAAAGATTTTTTTAAAGGGTTTTCATAATTCGAAGCATCAACATCTTGGCTTTCAATATAAACATAAAAAAAACTTTCTTTTAATTCGTTCTTAATTATTTCACTGCTTTTGCAATTTTTTTTGAGCTTTTGATCGCATAGAGAAATATCCATTTGAAACCATCCAATAGAACCTTCATCCCAATAACCCCCAATATCCATAGAATGATCTTTCAAACAAAAGGCATTTTTTAAATTCAAATCATAGTAGGTCAAAAAATCCTTAAAATTTGTTTCTTTGCAGGTTTCAAACTTAAAAGAAGAACCATTTATAAAGGAATATTGGCCATGATTTTGAATGACTTGAGTATAATTTATCTGAAAATCAAAATATTCTTCAATATCGCCTGAAAAAATACTTGTGTTTGCCAAGATTATTCTAAATGCTAATCGAAAATTATCCTTTGATAAAGTCAAATAGGGTCTTTCATTTACATCATATTCTTGAACATTGATAGATGCTTGAGAATGCTGAAAAGTGTCAGATGCAATTAAGAAAAAATAAATCAATAATGGCGCTATTATTATGAGAGAAACGGAAATGCTGAAAAAGGTTGAATCTTCAATTGAGTTTCCGATTCTCAAAAAGAATTTGTATTTAAATAAATCGGAAAAACTGAAATAATTTTTAAGATGAAATTTGCCCATTTTTTTTCTCTCAATTTATCTTTAATATTTTAAAAAAAATTTGAAGCTTTTATTCAAATTCACTCTTTGAAAAAAATAATATTTTTTATGAAATGTTCTGTTTTTGTTTCGACTTCAGTTTCTCCACCAAGCAGTTGATCCATACGAAATAATTTATCTGCGTTATCCTTACAGCTTCAATGCTTATAAGTGAAATTTTCTGATGAAGCATAATTTTTTTTTTTTTTTTTTTTTATATTAAAATGTAAACATATTTTAATTTATATACTTATAATAAATCCCTTATCATTAAAATTATTGAGTTTAGTTGCTGCTCATCTATTTTTTTTTTAAATATTCATTTTGTTTTGAACACATCTACCAACCCTCCAACATCTAATCCAATTCCTGTGAAAATTGAGCTGCCAGGCCAATCGAATTTAGAAGGCCCTACAGATTGCAATTTAGGAACTGTTCCGCTTGTCAAAACTCCTCCATTAGCGATGATTGCATAAGACATTATTGTTGCTGCTATTGAACTTGCAACAATGAATTCAGCGCCAAAACCAAGAAATGGCAGAACAACACAGGAGACCATAGGAACAGCGACAATTGCTCCAATGGCTGCTCGAGGGATTGTTTTGTTTCTGTAAGACATATTTTTGAAAAAAATTATTTGACTTGAAAATGAGAAATTTAATTTTTAATTGAATCGAAATTATAAAATGAAAAGTTTATAAAGGAATTTTTTGGAATTTATCAAATGGTAACTTATTAAAAATTCTGATGGCAAAAGATAAAAATCCCACAAAGAAAATTTCAATGAAAAAAGTGATTGCGATTGTGGGAATACAATGAAATGTCCTATCATTTCATGATGAATTTTCCTACAATATCGATCAAATCGAAAGAAAAGGGGTTTTTGAAAGGAAATAAATATGATTTTGTGATTAGCAATAATGAGTTGAATGTTTTGGATGATTTGCCACTGGAAAATTCTGAAGGTTCTAAATCGAAAAGAGAGAGAAAAAAATAGATCATAAGCTTATTTAATGGATTAGAATAAAGGAATTTGAGTTTGAAATTAATGAAAAAAATAAAAATTTCTGAATTTTGTTTCAAAAATAAAATAAAAAATTAAGTTGTTTTTTTTATGACAAGGTGGCTCTTTTCCAAATTTTTTTTTTAAATAAATATCAGAGTTAAATTATTTTTTATTATAAAATTTTTTCTTATGTTTAATTTTTTAATTTAAAAACAATTATTTTCATTTTTTTAAATATTTACAAATAAAAAATTTGATAGATTTAATTTTAATTTTGTAAAGATGAAAAAATGGTATTTTTCAGTTTTTTTATTTATTTTTTTTTATTAATTTTTACTTCATCTATTTTTTTTTGTTAGGTAGAGAATTTATATATTTTGTAAGGTTCTAATCGATTGTTCAAACTTGCTTTTCTCAATGAGATATTCTTCAAGTTTATCCTGATTGGTTTTTCTAATCTCTTCAGGTACTTTCTTGTCATAATCTGGTATGCTCATTTTCTTCTTGTAATTAGCAATGAAATTTTCATTTTCCGCAATTTTTTTCTTCAATCTCTCAATCTCAACATCAATCTTCAAATGTTCTTTCACTAATACTCTCACTTGGACGTTTTTATTGCAAAGAGCTGCTAAGGTTCCTTTTGGCACTTCGTTCTCATTTTCTTTGATTGTGAGCTAAAAAAATTAAAGAGAATAATAAAAAGTGAAATTTCTAAAAAGAAATAAATTCAACAAATTGATAAATTATGAACAAAAGGTAAAATTTTATAAAAGAATAAAAAAAAGATTAATAATTTCCAAATAAAAAAGAACAAAGAGACCAATAAAACAAAAATTGCATTATAAAATTCAATAAAATTCCCATTCTTATAAAAAAATCTCAAATGATAATAATGAATACCTCGCTGAGTTTCGCTAAAGTTACAATAGTTTTTTCATTTTTCTGAATCAATTCCCTGTGTTTAACATCCTCATTCAGGAACAAAACAAAAACTTTTGGTTTCACTGATGATGGAAGATTGACGCTTGACATCAGGGATCTTATGGTTTTCACCATAACAAAGAGCTCATCAAATTGATTTTCAATATCTTTATTAATATATTCCTCATTTTCGATTGGATAAGATGCAATAGTGATTGAATCAGATTTGCTAAGAGTGAATGGTAGTTTTTGATAAAGCTCTTCTGTGAGGAATGGCATCATAGGATGTAATAATTTAAGCCCATCTTCAAGGATTGTTAATAGGATTAGGTTCGTAGTTTCTAATTCTTTCAGATCTGAACCATATAATATGTTTTTAACAGCTTCGACATAAACATCACAAAATTCATAAATCCAAAAGGCATAGAATCGATTAGCAGCTTCGCCAAACTCATAATTCTCGAAATGATGATTAAGTGCTTTGATAACTCCATTGAATTTGCTGAGGATCCATTTATGAATGAAAGCCAACTCATGGTATTTGAAAGCTTTGAGATCATATTTCTTGGAAAAATCAACTTTCATGACACAGAATTTAAACGAATTCCATATTTTATTGCAAAATTGACGATATGCAACAATTCTTTTTACATCCAAATTAATATTTCGTCCTTTTAATCAGTCAATTAAAATTATTGAAAATATAATAAATATAAACCTTGGATCATGTAAGCCAAGAGCCCAAATCGCAATGCATCAGTACCACATTCAGCGATTCCATCAGGAAAGATTGTTTTCCTCTCTTTGACAGCTTTTTCATAATCGGATTTATCAAGAGTTCCAGTCGTAAGTTTTTCTAATAGCTTTTCTAAGGTACATCCTTCAATAATCTCCAAAGGATCGATCACATTTCCCAAACTTTTGGACATTTTTCGACCAAATGCATCACGAATAATTGGATGCAAGAAAACATGCTTGAAAGGCAATTTATCACAAAGCAACAAACCCATCATAACCTTTTAATTTAAAAAAGTGAATACAAGTTCATGAAAATTAAATTAATATAAAATATACAAAAAAATAAATAATTTAATACCATTCGAGCAACCCAAAAGAACAAAATATCATGTCCAGTTTCCAATAAAGTATTCGGATAAAACGCTTTAAAATTGAGATTATTTTCATCTGGCCAACCGAATGGTGAAAACGGAAACAATCCTGAAGAAAACCAAGTGTCCAAAACATCTTCATCTTGCTTCAATGTTATCTTGCTTCTATCCACATTGAACTTTTTCATTGCTCTCTCATAAGCCTCTTCAATATTTCTTGCAGCAACCCAGTTTTCATCAATACTGGAATCAGGCGCTTTCGCACCTTCAATCGTCACTAAATAGACTGGACATTGATGTCCCCAAATTATTTGACGACTTATACACCAATCTCTTATATTTTCAAGCCAACGGTACCAATCCTTTTCAAATTCCTCAGGAAGAATCAACAGTTCTTTTGTGCGAACCACTTCGATCATTCTCTTTGAGATGTCACCACAACGGACATACCATTGGGGCTTCAGGAAAGGCTCAATAACATCTCCACTTCTGGAGCAGAAACCTAAACGCATCACATTTTTTTCTTTACCACGGAAAAGCTTTTTTTCTTCTAAATCCTTCAACATTTTATTACGACAATCAAAGCGCATCATTCCCTAAAAAAATCAAGTTATTATAAATGAAATTTCTTGAAAAGAAAAATAAATATAGTTCCAAAATTTACTTTTTCAAACATTAAAAAATTTACAAAAAAAATTCATAAAAAAAAAATATTAAAAGAAAATACCGCATATGCGCCTCCATTTTCATTGATCTTTCCATCTTCAGTAAAAATATTGATGAACTCTAGCTTATGTCTCAATCCACACTCATAATCATTGACATCATGAGCCGGTGTGATTTTCACGCACCCAGTTCCAAAGCTCATATCCACCAAAACATCATCAGTAATAACTTTCATTTTTCTGCTTGGAATAAAAGGATGTATTAATTCCTTTCCGATCAATTTTTGGTATCTTGGGTCCTTTGAATTAACAGCAACAGCAGTATCCCCCAACATAGTTTCAATACGAGTAGTAGCTACAATAATTTCTTGTAATCCATCAACTTCTGGATCCTTTACTTTATAAGCAAAAGAAATCAAAACTCCAAATTCATATTTTCCTGTGTGATTGGGCACACTGAAATATTTAGGGTTATCTATGTCTTGATAGTCAACCTCAATATCAGATATTGCAGTTTTCAGCTTACAACTCCAATTAACAAGTCTATTGGCGCGATAAATGTATCCTTTATCGTGCAAACGAACAAAGGCTTCAACTACAGCTCTTTAATAAAAAAAAAGTCAGAGGGAAAATTAAAAGAAAAAGAGAAAACTTGCTAAGATTGGGGTCCATTGTAAAGCATAAACGATCCCAATCAAATGAAGAACCTATTCTTCTGAATTGTTCCAGAATTTTATTACCATGTCTATATGAAAAATAATTGATAATTAAAGGATTAGGGTTTTGTTTTTACTTGTCTTTCCATTCCCAAACTTTTCCCAAAAAGGCATCTCTTGTAAAATCATATCTAGTTTTCTGTTCATTTTTCCACAAAGTCTTTTCCACAACGCTCTGCAAAAGAAAAAAAATCATAAATTAACCCAAATAATATTAAAAACTGATTGATTTTACCTGAGTGGCAATTCCAGCATGATCAGTTCCCGGTAAATAAAGTGTTGTAAATCCTTGCATTCTTCTCCATCTGACTAAACAATCCTCTATGGCAGCAGTTAAACCATGGCCTATATGCAAATAGCCTGTGACATTTGGTGGAGGGATGATTATAATGAATTTTTTGTCATAAGGAACTTCAGCTGCTTTTACTTCATCTGCTTTGAAAAATTTCTGCTGTTCCCACCATTGATACCAATATTTTTCTGTATAAGCAGGATCATATGAATCTTTTAGAAATTTAATGTCTTTTTTCTGACAAATTGCAGTTTCTAGATCTAGTAGTGGTTCTTCAGTTTTCTTTTCTTCGGTTTTTTTTAAAATATAGCTTGCAACTTTCTTTTTTGAGGGTTTAGCTGCTGAGAAAGAGACAAGGTATTTGTAATGAATTAGACGATTGACTTCGTCGTGTTCAAAGGAGGTCATTCGGAAAGGAGGGAAAAGAGCTTTGAGTTGGAGTTTGAATCTTTTGAGGAGGATTTTTTGCGTTTTTTTAAATAATTTTGCTTTAGAGAAAAAAAGAAGATTTTCTATGAGGATTTTTAATTTTTTTATACGAAATTTTAATAAAATGAAATTTTTTTAAAAATTGACGATTTTGAATTTACAACGCCATTTAATGCGTGTAATTCTTTTTAACTCTTTATATAAAATTTTTAGAGCTTGCTTTTTTAAAAATGACAACTAAATAAAAACTAAAACGCTATAAAAAACAATTTTAAATAAAATCTTAAATCATTCAAATTAAAAAAAAACTTTTTCAAGCTTTTCAAACTTCAATGGGGAACACCTTAAACTCCATGTGTCAATGTGGCTGTAACTCTGCTACCTTTTCCAAACCCACGATAGTCTCCTCTTTCCTCACACCCAAATTTCCAAATCCATGTAGTGTGAAAATTGAAGAACATCATCCAAATTGTGATTCAAACGCCAGCACATTAGACAACCCTCTTTCTTATAATTCTTCAGGAAAATCTTATCAGCATAATACAATTTCAATTGATGATAATCGTCCCAGGAAATTAACAATGCAAGACTTCAGAATGGAAAGGGTTTTAGGTAAAGGTTCTATTGGCAAAGTGTATTTAGTCCGTCGAGACAATGGTTCTGAGCTTTTTGCCATGAAAGTCATGCGGAAAGTCGATTTACAAAAAGATCAATTGTATGAGAATGTGATACTAGAAAAGCATATTTTGCAAATTAATCGACATCCCTTTATAGTTCAGCTGAAAAACGCATTTCAATCACCTTCTAAACTGTATTTGGTGATGGAATATCTACCAGGAGGTGATCTTTATACTCTGATTAGACGATTTAAGAAATTCTCTGAGCTTCAGACAAGATTCTACGCAGCAGAAGTCATTTTGGCGTTAGAATATCTCCATATTGAAATGAATATCATTTATAGAGATCTCAAACCTGAAAATATACTTATGTCAGCTGAAGGACATGTTAAATTGACTGATTTCGGACTGTCGAAACAAGGAGAAAAGGCTTATACTTTTGCAGGGACGCCAGAATATTTAGCTCCAGAGATTTTTTTGACAAAAGGATATACAAAAGCTGTGGATTATTGGAGTTTAGGAGTGTTGATTTATGAGATGTTAGTTGGAACACCACCTTTTACGAGTGCTGAACGTAATATTTCGCAAATTGAAAAGCTGATTCTGATAAATAAGCCAGCTTTTCCCAGCATTTTGTCAAAAGAAGCTGTAGATTTGATCAAAAGACTGCTTGAGTTGAACCCGAAAAAAAGGATTCAATGTGAAGATCTCAAAAAACATGAATTTTTTCAAGAAATTAATTGGGAAGATTTGAAAAATTTAAAGATAAAACCACCTATTCAGGTTGATTGTATGAGATTGAGGACCATCAATAAGGGTGGGGAAAACCTTTTGGAGGAAGAAGATACTGGGAATAATCTGGCTTATTTACCTGGGATAAGCTTTAATGAGATGATCGAATGAGAATGAAGGTTTGAAGAGTTTGTTTAGCATTAATTAATTATTTTGTTTTTTCGATTTTTTTTGAAGTAACTACTCTTTTATTTTGTGATATGGCAAAGAAATGTTTTTTCATAAAAAATTTATTTAACAGCTTGCCTCATTTAAATTTTATTTAAAAAAAAAATGATTCTAGTCAATTTTTGTTTCGCCACCAAAATGATAAAGGTTTTGGGACTTTGAAATTTTCAAAATTTAAATTTTTGGAATGAATTCATTTATTTTATTTTAAATGAGAATTGAGCTTGATGTCCAGGGTTGTATTATTCAAATTTTTCGGAGATTGATGAGTATGATGAGGAGATCAGCATAAAGGATAATAGGGCTAAGAAGATGAGCTTCATTTTTTGAAAAAAAATAAGTTTTCTTTTGAAATGTTCAATAAAATAATTATTAAAACAAAATTTCGGGGATCTAATAAAATTAAACAAATTTTATTTTTTGAAATACAAACGATTTTTTTTTGTTTTGATTTATTTAAAAAAACCTTTTAATTTTCTGAAGAAAAAACATAAGAATAAAAATTAAAAACTTATAAATGAAAACAACGGAAAATTTAAAAAAGCATAAGCAAAAGCAAAACATAATAACTTAACGAACACTTTTTTAACATAATTTTTGCGTATCTATCACTTTATTCATAATGTCCCTCATCATCATATTCACATATTTATTTCTATCATCATTGAAATCCTCGCAGTCCAAACCCCCTTTTTTCAATAAATTGATTTTTGTGTTTTGTAATTCGAAAATTTTTTGAGCAAATTCGGAATCTGGGCTACTTTTACAAGAATTTGCGCATTCTTCCAAAATTATCTCATGCATCAATTTTTGAAGTTCTTCATCAGTCTGTATTGTTTCAGAATCTAGGCTTTTCGAATCAATCAAATGCTTGATTTCGCGGGCTCTTCGCAAACAAGTGTTTCCCATTAGATATTTTTAAAGGTGGTGGTTAAATTGGGAAATTTCGCTAATTTTTTTTTTCGTTTAAAGAAAGTTATTAAGAATTTAACTGAAAAATATACGTTGATTTTTTATTTTTTTTATTGACTTTGAATATTTTGAAAAAAAAGGATTGTTTCAGAGGAAATTCATCGGAATTGAACTTTCTTTTCAAGGATGGAATTACTCATGGAAATTGAATTTATATCTAATATTTTTTATCAAGCCCAATATCAAGAGTCCTTTATATATAGATTCAATTTTTCGAACTTAACAAAAAAATAAAAGCAAATTTTTTTTATAAATTTTTGGTATTACAGTAATTCAAAAATTTTTTGAGCTTTATATTTGAAACATCTTCGAAATAAGAAATAAAGGCATAAAATTGTTCAGTTTTTTTTTTTATATAGCAACAACCTTTATTGATTTGTTTTGTTCTTTCGAAAAATTTAAATAAAAACTCATCATTATTAATTAAAGAGAGAAATAGATACAAAAAAATTAAAAAAAACCTTCTTAAAAATAAGTTCATGAACTACGTTGACACTCTTATTGACCCTTATGACACTCTAACCGTGTTTTTTTACGCTATAGCAACCACAGTTTTAGCTGAAAGTTTGGTCACCCGTTTTTTCTAAAACTTATTGATTTATTTAGTTGGCACTTGGTTTTTGATCTATAATAAAGATGAATATAAAATTCTGAAGAAGGATATTGATAATCTTTCACAGAAAATTGCTAAGCAAAAACAAACATATGTCTCACAATCACAATCGAAAAATTATGAGAAAAAATTAAGTACAATTGAAGCCCAGTTCAAAAATCTGAATCAAGAGATGACCTCATATCGAATGAAATCAACTTTATTGATAGGAATTTTCATGATTATTGCGCTTTCATCTATCGGGACTCTATTTCAAGGTATTTCTTTGCTTGTTTGAATGAATTTTAAAGAAATTGAAAGGAATTGTTGTTGCTAGATTACCTTTTCAACCATTTTTCTTAATACAGGGGATCACACACAGAGGTATGTGATTATATCAAAGAATAAAATGAACTTTAATTTCGATATAAAGGGATTATTGGAGATGATTATACCGAATGCTCTTATATTTTCATTTATATATTGAGTTCATTTTTGCTGAGAGCGAATATTCAGAAAATATTTGGTTAAAAAAAAATGGGAATAATGATTTTGATTAATTTTTTAGGGTTCGAGCCACCAAGATCGCATAACAACTTCTTCTTAAATCCAACAGGAGATTCAAAGTTTAGTTAAAAGTGAGGAATGATAAATAGATTCAAGAAATAATATTAAAAACAATTTTTCAAAGGACACAAATTATTTTTATTCAAAAACCAAAAAAAAAAAAGAATTAAAAAAATAAAAATTTAGAATAGTTTTTTTAAATAATTATTAAAAAATAATCGGAACAAGCTTATGTGTCCAGAAAAAGAAAATTCAAATTCATCAAAACAAAAACAGGTGATTAATTATATTTCAAAACATAAAGGTCTATTCATTGGATTCGGAGTTGGAGCAATGACACCCGTTTTTGTAACCATTGCTCTTCCAATTATAGGCTTTGGATCTGCAGGGATTGCAGCTGGATCTACAGCTGCAGCTATGATGTCTTCATCAATGACAGCTAGTGGCGGGGTCATTGCATCAGGATCGATGATTGCTGTTTCGCAATCAGTCGGAGCAGTTGGATTATCATTGAGCACTTCGATTTTCGGATGTTTGGGTGGAGGAACAATTGGTGCAACGGCTGTAGAAATAGGAGATGGAAT
>JFJP01038556.1_pt1 | contig 18482 bp, 19 predicted proteins | sample 431651 | NCBI WGS metagenome assembly JFJP01 (sample SAMN02602958, study PRJNA72255) | Microbial mat metagenome, whole genome shotgun sequencing project. | biome: fresh water; feature: sink hole; material: water; isolation source: purple microbial (photo- and chemosynthetic) mats found in...
AGGGAATTTCGTATATTGACCGCGAGAATGAACTCGCTCTTTCTATTGTGAACGGGGCTGAATGTATTTTTACCTATTTCGACGAAATGGAAGTCTGTAAATGTGCTATCGAAAAAGCTTTTCGTGAAGGGAAAACAGATTTTATAAAGCCAATATCTTGTCATTTATATCCAATACGCACAACTAAATACAACAATTTCATAGCTGTAAACTATCACCGTTGGCACGTGTGTAGTTGTGCCCGCAAATTAGGCGGCAAACTAAAAGTTCCGGTTTACAAATTTCTTAAAGAACCATTAATACGCAAATTTGGCGAAGATTGGTATAATCAAGTGGAAATTGCTGATAAAGAATTTGGAAAAATTGAGAATGGTGTTCAGAAGTATGAGTTTTGAGTTTGCAGTAAAAAAATAATTTAAATAATGATTAAAGTTGAAATAATAACGATTGGCGACGAAATTCTGATTGGTCAGATTGTGGATACCAACTCAGCTTGGATGGCAGTGGAATTAAATAAAGCAGGCTTCGAAATTGCACAAATCACGTCCGTTCATGATGATGAACAGCATATTATTAAGGCATTAAACAATGCGCTGACTCGTGTTAACATTGTTCTATTCACAGGTGGCATCGGGCCAACAAAAGATGACATTACCAAACAAACACTTTGCAAATACTTCGACACCAAACTTGTATACAACGATGAGGTTAGACTAAATATTGAGAAGCTGCTTATCAACCGTCAACGAGCTATAAACGAGCTAACACTTGGGCAAGCAATGGTACCTGAAAACTGTACTGTAATTCAAAATCCAGTTGGAACAGCTCCAATAACATGGTTTGATCAAGCAGACAAAGTAATTGTTTCGATGCCAGGCGTACCCAACGAAATGAAAATGGCCATGACGACAGAAATCATTCCTCGCCTTCAAAGACAATTTGACACACCAGCCATTATACACAAAACAATTATTGTAAAGGGCTACCCTGAATCGGCATTAGCACTTAAAATTGCCGACTGGGAGAATGCGCTACCAAAACAACTGCATTTGGCCTATTTGCCAACGTATGGAATAATACGATTGCGCATTAGCGGCATTTCAGATAATGAATTAGCTCTTGAGTTTGAAATAAATCAACAAGCCAATAAACTTTCCGAAATTCTGGGCGATGCCATTGTAGCTTTCGATGACATTCCATTAGAAGTATTAGTTGGAAAAATATTGAAAGAAAAAAAACTATCTATCACCACAGCAGAAAGTTGCACAGGCGGTAATATAGCACACAAAATAACTGAAATTGCAGGAAGTTCCGATTATTTCAAGGGTTCGGTTGTAGCTTATTCCAACGAAATAAAACAACAAGTTTTGCACGTACCCGAAGATATTTTAGGTCAATATGGAGCTGTGAGTGCCCAAACAGTTGAAGCAATGGCTCTTGGAGTACGTCGATTAATGCAAAGCAATATAGCCATTGCCACGTCAGGAATAGCAGGACCGAGTGGTGGAACAATCGAAAAACCAGTGGGAACAGTATGGATTGCCATAAGCACATCTAACGAAACAGTGAGTAGAATGTATCAATTTAGCTCTAATCGCATTCAAAATATTGAAAGAACAACTCAAAGCGCCTTACTATTTTTGCTCGAAAAAATAATTTAAACACATAGATAACAAATACTTACACTAATTTAAGAGAGCAACTTAATTAATTATAGAAATAAAAGCAAAAAAACACTTGTTTGTTTAAAAAAAATAGTGTAATTTTGCGGACTGTTTTTGAGAAAAAATAAATACATAAAATAAGATATACTGAAATGTCAAAAATTTGTCAAATTACCGGAAAAAAAGCAATGGTAGGCAACAATGTATCGCACTCTAAACGTCGCACAAAACGCACGTTCGATGTGAACTTGTTTACCAAAAAGTTCTATTGGGTAGAACAAGATAGTTGGATTAGCCTGAAATTATCGGCTTCCGGTTTACGCACTATCAACAAAGTTGGATTGGATGCAGCCATTAAGAAAGCTGCTGAAAAAGGTTATTTATACGCATAACGAGGAGAATACACTATGGCTAAGAAATCAAAAGAAGCACGCATTCAAGTAATTTTGGAATGCACGGAGCATAAAGAAAGCGGTATGCCAGGAACATCGCGTTACATTACGATGAAAAATCGTAAAAACACACCTGCACGCATGGAGTTGAAAAAATACAACCCCATTTTGAAAAAAGTAACAGTACACAAAGAAATTAAATAATATCTGAATCATGGCAAAGAAAGCGGTAGCATCTCTCCAAAGCGGAGAAGGTCGTGCATTTTCGAAGGTTATTAAAATGGTGAAATCACCTAAAACCGGTGCATATATTTTTCAAGAAGAAATTGTACACAATGATAAAGTAAAAGATTATTTCAACAAATAAGACATTACTTATTGATTATAATATAAAAAAACCTCTCATTTGAATTCAAATGAGAGGTTTTTTTGTACATAACTCAGAAAAATAAATTAACTTTGTAAGCTATTAATCAGATACAAGAATAAAGAGTAAAGAACAAAGATAATATATGGGATTTTTTAGTTTTTTCAATAAAGAAAAAAAGGAAACACTCGATCAGGGTTTATCGAAAACCAAAGAGAGTGTTTTTTCGAAAATAACACGTGCAGTAGCAGGCAAATCGAAAGTTGACGATGAAGTTTTAGACAATCTCGAAGAGGTGCTCATCACGTCCGATGTAGGCGTAGAAACTACTTTGAGAATCATCAAACGAATTGAGGCACGCGTTTCGCGCGATAAGTTTGTAAACACTACTGAGTTGAATATAATTCTTAAAGAAGAAATTGCTGGATTACTTGCCGAAAACAATTCGGATTTGCCTATCGATTTTGAGAGTGAACTACCACACACACCTTATGTAATTATGGTTGTGGGTGTTAATGGTGTGGGTAAAACTACAACCATAGGCAAATTGGCTCATCAATATACAAAAGCTGGTAAAAAAGTATACCTCGGAGCAGCAGATACTTTTCGAGCGGCAGCTGTTGAGCAGTTAGTAATTTGGGGCGAACGCGTAGGCGTGCCAGTTATCAAACAAAAAATGGGTTCGGATCCCGCTTCTGTGGCTTATGATACATTAGCATCCGCAAAAGCGAACAATGCAGATGTGGTTATTATCGACACCGCCGGCCGACTTCACAACAAAGTAAACTTGATGAATGAGCTTACAAAGATTAAAAATGTAATGCAAAAAATAGTTCCTGATGCACCTCACGAAGTGCTTTTGGTGCTCGATGGTTCAACTGGTCAGAATGCATTTGAACAAGCCAAACAATTTACATTGGCTACCGACGTAAATGCTTTAGCAATTACAAAATTAGACGGTACAGCCAAAGGCGGCGTTGTAATAGGCATTTCCGATCAGTTTAAAATTCCGGTAAAATATATTGGATTGGGCGAAGGCATGGAACACTTGCAGGTGTTCGACAGAAAAGAATTTGTGGAATCATTGTTTAGCTAAAAAACTGAGCTACAAACTTTAAAATCTCAAGTTAAAAACTATCAAGAAAAAGTATCATTGGAAAAAATAAAAAACACAAAAGGAACCGTTGACGTAGTATCGTTGGGGTGCTCTAAAAATTTAGTTGACTCGGAGCAGTTAATGCGCCAATTTGATGCCTTGGGATATAATGTGCGACATGATGCAGAAAAACCCGATGGTGATATTGTAATTATTAACACTTGCGGATTCATTGGCGATGCAAAAGAAGAGAGTATAAACACAATTCTACAGTTTGCCGACCGAAAAAAGAAAAAAAAGTTGGACAAGCTATTTGTAATGGGCTGCTTGTCGGAACGATATATGAAGGAATTGCAAGCCGAAATACCGGAAGTAGACAAATATTACGGAAAATTTAATTACACCAATATACTAACCGATTTGGGTCAAGAATATCGAGCTGACTTGCGCCTTGAACGTTCATTGACAACGCCAAAGCATTATGCTTATCTCAAAATTTCGGAAGGTTGCAATCGCATGTGCTCCTATTGTGCTATCCCTCTTATTACAGGTAGGCATCGCTCCCGCCCTATCGAAGACATCGAAACGGAAGTGAAAAATTTAGTAGCGCAAGGCGTGAAAGAATTTAATATTATTGCACAAGATTTGTCTTCGTATGGATTGGATAAATACAAAGAGCAAAAACTACCCGAATTACTTGAGCGACTTTCGGATATTCCAGGTGTTGAATGGTTGCGTTTGCATTACGCCTATCCAGCACAATTCCCATATAGGATTTTGCCAGTGATGCGCGAGCGCGCCAATATTTGCAAGTACTTAGACATTGCATTGCAACATATAAGCGACAATATGCTCACTATTATGCGTCGCAAAATAACGAAAGAGCAAACCTACGAACTAATAAAACGCATTCGAGATGAGGTGCCAGGCATACATTTACGCACCACTATGATAATAGGACATCCCGGAGAAACAGAAAAAGATATGGAGGAATTAAAAGAATTTCTTACATTTGCAAAGTTTGAACGTCTTGGAGCATTTACATACTCGCACGAAGAAGGCACGCATGCTTACGAAGCATATAAAGATACTATCCCAGAGGAACTAAAGCAAGAGCGTTTAAATGAGATAATGGCTTTACAACAAAAAATATCTGGCACTATCAATGAAGCTAAAATAGGAAAAAACCTAAAAGTTATGATTGACCGAGTGGAAGGTGAAAACTATATTGGTCGTACCGAATTTGATTCGCCCGAAGTTGACCCAGAAGTAATAATACCAATATCTACTGAGGGAGTGAAAATTGGTGAATTTTATTCAGCTAAAATAATCGACACAACCGATTTTGATTTATATGCCAATTAGTTTAAAAGTTACGAATTACAAGTTCGAAAATAGAAATTAGAAAATACATATTATTGAGTTTGGAATTAATAGTTAAAAGATATGAACCACAAAGAACTAATAGTGAAATTGGCTGAACGAAACAATTTATCGAAACCAGAAATTGAAAATTTAATTGACATGACTACAATGATAATTAAAGAACAACTTTTGGACGGCAAAATTATTGGTATACAGAGCTTTGGAAGCTTTGAAGTACGTAAAAAGGAAGAGCGATTGTCCGTTCATCCAGCCACACAAATCCGCACATTAGTTCCACCTAAGTTAGTGGTCAATTTTAAGCAAAGTACAATATTGAAAGAAAAACTAAATGAAATAAAGCTATGAGCAAGGACAAAATTTCATCGCAAGAAATGGTTGAACAAATAGCAGCCAAACTATCAGTTAGCAAACGCGTTGCCGAAGAATTTCTGAAATCGCTATTTGCTGAGATTGAAGAATCTTTGATTAAAGGTGAACCTGTGAAAATTAAAAACTTGGGAACTTTTAAAATGCTATGGAACGAACCTCGTAAAAGCGTAAACGTTCAAACTGGCGAAGTTTTTACAATCGATGGCTATAACAAAGTAACCTTTACGCCCGATGCCGATTTGAAAGAAGCTGTAAACGAGCCATATTCTCATTTAGAATCGATAGAACTCGACGGACAAGGAATACCCTCTTTCGAAATTGAAAAACCCAATATTTCAATTCCTGAACCTCTACGTAATTTAACAGAGCAAGCTTCCGAAATAAGAAATCTTTTATCAGAAATAAACGCACTTTCAACGCCACAAGAAAGTATTGAAACGCCTTCTGTTGACGAAAAAAAATTAGATATTCCAGATTATGATATTATTCTTATAGATGAAGAAGAAGTTGAAGAAGAAGAAGAGGAGCTTGAAGAGTTGGTATTAAAAAATGCAACTGATGAAAAAACAGATTTAGAAGTAGAAAAAACTGATATTGCTGAACCTGAGATTGTTGAAATTATTGAAAGTCAAGAGACAGAAATTGAAGAAGAAGAAAAAGTGGAAGAAAAAGATGAGGCAGAAATCAATATACCTTTGCCTGATATTAAAGAAGAAGAAAAAGAAGAAAAAAAAGAAGTAATTGAAACACCTATTGAACCAATAAGATATGAAAATGTAAGACCAACCATATCAGCTGAACCTGTTGAAGCTGAAGTCAAACATGTTAAAGCACATTCATTTCCAGTACCACCAAAGAAGAAACGAAAAGGCTTACGATTCCTTATTTGGTTTGTTATCATTCTGTTAGTTATTGGTGGTGGCATCTATGCTACCTATTTTACCTCATCATGCATTCGCTGTTGGGTTCAATACGATTTACTATCGGAAGCTAATCTACAAAAAATGGATGAAAATATTGCTGCTTTTAAAGGTCTTTTTATCAGCAACAAAACAGAACAAGATAGTAGTACTATAATTAAAGATTCGACCAATAAAATCGCATTGCCAGAAACAACAAATGAACCAGACACGATAGCTGAAACACAGCCAGGAGCGCCCGTAGACAGCTTCCTAATCGTTTTTAACAAGCGTAGAAACTACAATGAATTTTTAGGTGAAGAAGCTGTAACAGAAGGAACTCGGTTGACAAATATTGCTCAGCATTATTATGGAAAAAAAGAATTTTGGGTGTATATATACGAAGCGAATCGCGATAACATAGTTCACCCCGATCGTATTACGCCAGGAACAGTGGTAAAAATACCAAAGGTTGACCCTCGTATAATCGACAAAAAAAATCCACGTTGCCTTGAAAAGGTACGTGAATTACATGATATCTACGTTGGGAAAAATTAAAAAATAATTGATTTTTTATTTTCAAAAACACCAATTCCAAAAAGTGCGTAATCGTATTTTACTGGGTCGGTTTTGTCAAAGTTGCGTAAATGAATCATTATCTCTTCGAGTGCCTTCCAATCATTTTGCCTGCGTGAGAGTATGCCTAAAGCACGCCCGACATCGCCTGCATGCACATCGAGCGGTAACATAAGAGCTGACATCGGAATATTTTTCCATAAACCAAAATCGACCCCATTCGTATCAGAGCGAACTAACCAACGCAACAACATATTTAATCGTTTGGCAGCCGAATTAGAACTTACATCCGACACATGTTTCATTGCATGTGTCGGATGTTCAATTTCAAGGAAAACTTGACGAAAATATTTTAAAGACGAAAAAACTGAATTGTCGAGCAGATATCCACTTGTAAAAACAGGTTCTAAACCATTGTGATTTTTGTAGATATTTCGAAGCGAATAGATAAAAAACTCACAATCGAGTCCGTTAAAAGTACGATGAACAAAGCTACGAACATTCTGAATCTCATTATCGGAAGCATTTAAAACAAAATCAAAAGGTGAATTATCAATTAAATCCATCAGCAAAGAGGCATTTTTAATTACACTTTTGCGCTGTCCCCATGTAATAGTAGCAGTTAAAAAAGCTGCGATTTCGATATCTTCTTTCTGAGCAAATCGATGCGGAATCTGAATAGGATCTGTTTCGATATACTGCTCATTATTATACAATTGTACCTTCCTGTCGAGAAATTCTTTTAGCTCGCTCAAAGTTTGGATTATTAAAATATTTATTATTTTACAAAAAGAATACTACAACTCTTTGATTTTTATATTTTTAAACGAAACTTCATCGCCGTGATCCTGTAGTAGGATATTGCCTTCGGCAGCATTTCCAAAATTAGACCAAACACCATATTTACTGTAGTTAACTAATGCTTGCCACATTTGCGTTCCACGCTCATATCCAATAATCTTTGTTTCGTTGAGGTAATGGGAAACCTTGTTGCCTTTCACAACAATACGCGCCGTGTTATAAAAATTACTACGATAAGGTTTATTTTCGGGAGCTGGAATTAAATCGTAAAGCGAACCTAATTTCCTATTTCCTTTAACGCCCAATTTTGCATCAGGGTGATTGTTATCATCTAAGATTTGAAATTCGCAACCGATACTCGAACCTTCACCTTTATTTAGTTCTGTATCAACAAAGTACTTTACGCCACTATTGGCACCTTTTGTTATTTTAAAATCGACAGATAATTCAAAGTTTTTGTATTTTTTTAGGGTAACAATATCTCCACCGTTTGTCGATTCACCACCAGTTGATTTTAACACCTTTAACTCGCCATTTTTAATTTCCCAACCGTTTTTGGGGAAATCAGTTAGTTTCGCACCACGCCAGCCATCGGTTGTTTTACCATCCCAAAGCAATTTCCAGCCTTCAGCAGCTTCCTTTTCGGAAATGGTATTATCTATTTTATTTACTTCGGGAGCAGTTTCACTTTCGCTCTTTTTTACTTTTTGTAGTTCTGTGGTGCAAATCCGAATATTTTTCCATTGAACGGTAGCACCTTCATTTTCGACTTTACCAATTGAGTGTACTTGTAGGGCAATAAATCCAGAAGAAGTTGTGTTATCGAGGATATTTGCACAAGGCGTATTGTTGAGCCAAGTACGAATTGTAGAACCAATAGCTTCGATGCGCACTTTATTCCACTCATTGGCTTTAAAGGCCTTTTGAGCAGTTGGATTCAAATCCAAAGGATAAATCCAACCTCGACGGCCTTCATCGTAAACACCGCCACTCCATGCGCGAGGTGAAGGGTCAATTTCGAATTGATACCCATGAACGCGACCATCTTGATATTCTTTCAGACTATTACTACGAAACTGAATACCCGAATTTAGTCGGTTGTCAACTTTAAATTCGAGCTCAAGAATAAAATCGCCATAATTTTTTTTGGTAGCCATAAATGTATTAGGCGTATTCATTTTCGAAATTCCAGTGATAACGCCATCTTTAACAACATATTCGGCAGTACCATTAAGCTTTGTCCAGCCCTTGAGATTTTTACCATTAAAAAGCATTTCCCATTGTTCTTGAGAAAATAAAGAAACTGTAGCAATTAAAATTGCAAAAAGCAATAAACTTGTTTTTTTCATTTTTATTAGATATTATATTTATAAAATTTATTTTACTAATCGAGCACCAAAAATTTCAAAAATTTTATCCCGCTCATTTTCGGTTGCTAAATAAGCCACTTTCGAAAGCACTTCGCCAACTGCGGGTAACTTTGTAACGACCGAAACTGACTTTTTAGTTGTTACGGCTACTCTATCTGTAGGATTTACGATTGGCCATTTTGTTTTACCATTATTTCCCGATGTTGTAAGGCATTCGTTTAACAAAACGCAATCACTATTATTTTCAGGATGTTGTATCTTCCAGCCCTTACCACAAGGATGATTTCCTTTGGCAAATATTGAGCTATTGCCTAAATTAATCAGTAGATTTGCATAGCATTCATTTTCAGCAATTTTAATCAAACGCTCCAAAACATAACCCTTCAGAAACCCCGATAAATCGAGTAAAATACCACTATTCGAGAAACGAATTGTTTGCTTTTGAGAGTCTAACAAATAAGCCTCTTCTTTCGGTTTTAAATGGTTTGTCGAATTAATAGCTATATCAAAATACCCGTAAGTTTTGTGATTATACATTTGACAATCAGAGAGGATTTCGAAAAGTTCATTAGATAAAACAACATCACTTTTGTAAGCGTTCGTATTTACATGACTGATTTCACTTTTGGGATCGAAACGATTTCCTATTAACTCGAATTTTTCAATTTCAATTTGTAGCATTTTTACAAATTCAACCAAACCGTCCTGATCAATTTTTGAGCATATAGCCAAATCAACTCGCGTGTGCAATGCTTCGAACCAAGCGTAAAAAAGTTTTAATCCATCCGAAAAAATTCTTTGCTGATATTGCACAACTTACAATTTCATAGGTTTTACATTGGCACGAATACGTCGGCTTTGTCTCTTTTTTTCTTTTTTATTTGGTAAAATTATATATTTTAAAGGCGAAAAGAGCAACCGAATTACAGCCCATAAGATATAAATTACAAAACTAAACACTAAAACGTAATGCAATGAGGAATATAATTCTGAAAAATTAGATTTGTAAACGATAATGGCAGCTAAGTTGACTAAAAAGCCAACAATAAAACAAACAAAGAATGTAATCAATTCTCTTATTATTCGCCTTGGAGTTATTATAATATCATTCATTGTTTATGTTAATTGATTAAAGATAAAGATTTTTATTCAATCTCTTCAAAAGTTTTCAGTAAGCTTATCTCAAATTGCTGTGTGTGTAGGGATATTTTAAGATAGAAAATAACAATCTGCAATTAAAACAATTATCAATTGATTTTGTGATTCAAATAATCGATTTTATATTGTTCTGGGAAATTAAGTGTTCGTTCTTCCTTCATAGCTTGATGACCAAGCAAACTCAATTGCGTGGCATAGTAACCTTCTTCGGCAATGAGTGGAGGTTGCTTTTGAGTAATTACCGCTTCGGCAAAAGCTTCAAGCAGCAAGGAGGTTCCATCACTTTCTGGTTTTTTATCCAATAAATAATGACCCGTATTTACATTTGCCGTTTCGGGAGCCCAACTTGTACCAGCAAAAGTCATTGAGCCAAAAAGAGCATTTTCGACATCGTTCATCAATTGCAGAAATGCTGGAGCTGGAGGAATTTCTTCGAAATAGTATTTACTCTTTTCGGGTTCTACGGTTCCTTTGCTACACAAAATTTGCTCCTCTAAACCGTAAAATTTATTGGATAATACAGAATCGAAATTCATTTTAACACCATTCTCGAAAACGTAAATACAACTTACATTATCCCAAACCTCCCGCTTTTCTTTCCAAAATGTAAGTGCACCATGTCCCATTACTTTTTCAGGAATTTGGCGCATTGCCCAAGTTCCTATTTGTAATTGATGGCAGGCTAATTCCGTCATAATTCCCTTTGAGAAATCGCGGTATAGGCGCCAATTAATTTGCTCATCGGTAGCACCGGCAGGCACTTCTCGACGCCAGTCATTGTTGCGATGCCAAAAAGCGCGTATACCACTAATCTCACCAAAATCACCCGAATGAACCATTTCCATAGCATGAATGTAGCGCGGGTCGAATAATCTTTGTTGTCCTACAAAAAATACTTTTTCGGAACTTTTATATTTCTTGTAAATCTTATGAGTTTCATCCATCGAATAAGCGATTGATTTTTCGCAAAAGACATGTTTACCAGCATCAAAAGCATCCATAACCATTTCGTAATGCAAGTGTAAAGGTGTAGCAATTAGCACTGCATCCACATTCTTATCATCTAATAACTTTTGATAGTCGGTATATACTTTCGCTTTGGGGGCAATTTTGAGAGCAGCAACAATAGCAGGTTGATACAGATCGCAAACAGCTACAATCTCCACTTTTGGATTTTGCACCAAAAAACTCATCAAAAACTGCCCTCGCGATCCTGGGCCAATTATCCCTATACGTGCTTTGCTCCCAATAGTATGTTTTTGTTCAGAAAATGCCGAAAACCACGGGCTTGTTGCCAGCAGAACGCCACCACTAATCATGCCCATATTTTTCAAAAACTGTCTTCGGTCGATATTTGTCATTATTCCTACAATTTATAAAAGTACATCCATTCTTTGCGAGGTTCTGCTCCAACTAACAATTTATTTGCCAAGGCATTGTTTGTAAATTGTTTTGTCTTTGGGTCAAAAGTAAGTTTTGCGTTTAATTGTTGCGCAATTACCCCTAAACAGAAAACCTGACTCAATGGTCCCGCAATTTCAAAAGGCGAACGTGTTTTCTCCTGACCTTTACATGCTAACAAAAAGTTTTCAAAATGATTCGAAGGACTTTTAGTTACTTCTGGAAGTTTTGAAACCATTTCCAAAGCCTTTTCTTCAGGAATAATACTCAAGGTAGACCCGTGAGAAGCGCCCTTAAAAGTTAATTCTTTGCTGTAAATAATTTTGCCTGGATTAAGTTTCGACGGCATAATTTGTCCGTTGCTTGGTGGTGGAATATTAGGGTCCAGAACCACATTTCCATATCCGGCAGGCACAGGAGGCAAGTTATCTAATCCATCGTACCAAGTAACATCGCAGGCAGGCATATCCTTTCGTGCCGGAAACTTAAATTGAATTGTGGAAGAATAAGGAAAGAAAAATGGGTTATGCCCATTAGCATATAACATGTTAACCTCTGTTGGCAAGCCAAGCTCTAAAAACTGGTGGGCGGTATCCAAAATATGAGCACCCCAATCACCCAGCGCTCCCATTCCAAAATCATACCAGCAACGCCATTGCCCGTTAATATAATCTTTATTATAATCTTTAAATTGTTCGGTGCCAAGCCAAGTATCCCAATCCAAAGTAGCTGGAACAGATTCGGCAGCAGGCATACTTTTCATATTTGAGTCGAATTTATGCCAACGTCGCGAGTTGTTCATGTGTGCTGTGATAGCTGTTACATCTTTTATAATGCCAGCTTCTTTCCATGCTTTAAATTGAAAATAGTTGGCTTCCGAATGTCCTTGATTACCCATCTGAGTAACCACACCATAACGTTTAGCGGCTTGCATCATCAATTCCACTTCACGAAAAGAATGCGCCATAGGCTTTTCTACATATACATGTTTACCAAGCGACATAGATAACATTGTAGCAGGAAAGTGGCTAAAATCGGGAGTTCCAATCACAACTGCATCAATTTGATTCGCCATTTTGTCGAACATTTTTCTGAAATCTTGAAAATGCGGAACGCCTGGAAATTTAGTTATAATTTCCAAGGTGTGAGGCGCGCCCATATCGGTATCGCAGAGAGCTACTACGTTACAAAGGCCCGTGTTATATAAATCTTTGATAATTTCATTGGCTCGATTACCAACACCTATACATGCTAAGTTTACTTTTTCGGATACACCCACTTTACGAGGTTTTGGATTTTTGGCCGAAAGGCTTTCGAACGATAATCCCGAAAGTGCCGTTGTAGCAGTAATTACAGAAAGTTTACGTAAAAAATCGCGACGAGATGTCTTAGAATTTAACTGCATAATATTATAAGATTATATTTTAAACAAAAGTAATACTAAATTTAGAAAAACCAAAATATAAAATTGGAAACTCTGTAATCATTCGATGACGAAATTCAACACTTAGTAAATACAGTTAATCTTGTTATCGCAATAATTATTTTTTTTAAAAAATTATTTTAAACAGTCAAAGGTCGAGCTTATAAGTAAAAAAACTCCTTACTATGAGATTAAAGAAAAATTCAAGCCAAATTTTGTACCTTTGCATCAAAATTGTACTATAAGACATTTTCCAAAACTTATTTGTAACTTGTTACATATTAAAATTGTAAATTCACACCATGCGTATCGATATAATTTCTGCTGTACCCGAACTTTTAGAAAGTCCTCTCAATTATTCTATTATAAAGCGAGCCCGCGACAAGGGTTTAGTGGAAGTGTGTGTGCACAATTTACGTGATTATTGCACCAATAAACACCGGCGTGTTGACGATTATGCTTTTGGGTTTAGCGCAGGAATGGTTCTTCAAATTGAACCTATCGACCGTATTATTTCCCAGCTTAAAAGCGTTCGAAATTACGACGAAGTAATTTATACATCGCCGGACGGTGAAAAATTCGACCAGAAAATGGCAAATAGACTTTCGATGTCGAGAAATTTAATTATTCTTTGTGGGCACTACAAAGGCATCGACCATCGCATACGCGAACATTTGATTACTAAAGAAATAAGCATTGGCGACTTCGTGCTTACGGGTGGTGAGCTTCCAGCCGCCATAATGACCGACGCCCTGATTCGCCTAATTCCGGGTGCTATTGGCGACGAGCAATCAGCGCTCTCTGATTCGTTTCAAGATAATTTGTTGGCGCCACCAGTTTATACGCGTCCCGCAGAATACAAAGGTTGGAAAGTGCCAGACATCTTACTTTCTGGGCATCAAGCCAAAGTAGATGAGTGGAATCATCAACAATCGGTGGAACGAACCTTGTTATTGAGACCTGATTTATTGAAATAAGAATAAAAAATATAAAATTATAGTTCATGACAAAAATTAAAGTAGGCGTAATTGGTGGAGCAGGATATACGGCAGGCGAACTGCTACGAATTTTGGTAAATCACCCGAATGTAGAAATTGTATTTGTAAACAGTAGCAGTAATGCTGGAAACCTAATTTCAGATGTTCACAGCGGTTTAGTGGGTGAATCGGATTTGGTTTTTATATCCGAACTACCTTTCGATAGCGTGGATGCACTTTTTTTATGTTCGGCACATGGCGACAGTAAAAAGTTTATGGATGAAAATCCAGCGGCTTCAAAATTAAAAATTGTAGATTTATCGACCGATTATCGTGAAAAACATCCCAATCACGATTTTGTATACGGACTCCCTGAATTGAATCGCAAGGAAATAACTGATGCACAACATATTGCAAATCCTGGCTGCTTTGCTACTGCTATTCAACTGACACTTTTACCATTGGCAGCAGCGGGAAAAATTACTGACGAAGTGCATGTAAATGCAATCACAGGTTCTACGGGTGCTGGTGTAAAGCCATCGAGCACAACGCATTTTAGCTGGCGCAATAATAATATATCTATTTACAAACCTTTCGAACATCAACATTTACAAGAAATTACACAGTCGGTATGTCAGTTGCAAGCTAGCTTCAACAAAGAAATTAATTTCATACCCGTGCGAGGTAATTTTGCACGCGGAATTTTTGTAACAAGCTATATTAATTCTGAACTTTCATTAGAAGAGGCTAAATTAATATTTAAAGATTATTACAAAGAGGCTGCATTTACGTTTGTGGTAGATAAAAACCCTGACATGAAACAGGTTGTAAACACCAACAAAGCAATTGTTTATCTCGAAAAACACGGCAATAAACTGTTGATAGTTTCGATGATTGACAATTTACTTAAAGGCGCATCTGGGCAAGCAGTCCAAAATATGAACTTGATGTTTGGGCTGGACGAAAAAGCTGGATTGGGATTAAAAGCTATTGGATTTTAAGAATAAATTAAAATCAGAAATCAAGCAAAAGCCCCAAATAGATTAAATACATTACTCTTGTGAAATTTCTACATCATCTGCAAGTGTAAGTTCTTTTTCTCCCTTACGGTAATAAAAAATCAAACCGTAATTCTGACATTTTGTTAGCCGAGCAAAGGGTTTTTCGTCTTTAAACTTTACTTCTACCTGATTCCATATATCCAAAATAATGGCGTCTCCCTTTTCGCGTAGTTTCACTAGTTCTTCCCATGTGCGATTTGTGGAGGATTGATGCATTTTTTGTGTCGATTTATACTCCTTAAAAACCTCAAAATGCACTTGTACTTTGGCAATAGCCGGATTGTAAATTGGCAAGCCACCATTTCGAACACGCTCATTCTCACCATCAATAATTGATTTGCCCCATTGCAACAAGGAAGCTTCAGTGGTTAAATCAGGAACCGTATGGTTGTTGGGGTCGAGATGATAAAAGATTTTATGATCCTTTTTTATATCGGCACGAATTACCGACAAATTCAACACTTGAATAAAGTGCGAAATATAAAGTCGAGCATTGTGTACAATTTGTTGATAGCGTTTGTTGGCCGACACTTGACTGTCAAGGGCTTGTTGGTATTGAATTAATTGTTTTTCGAATACATTTAGAAAGTTCCTTGCTTCTAAAATAGTTTTGTAGTTAACAATTTGCATACTGTAGTTTTGATTTTCACTAAACTGCACTGCGGTACGTAATGCTCGTAAACGGGCTTGATCGGTGTTAGGAAGTCGACGATAGGGCATAAATTTTCAATTATCAATTATTCAATTTTCAATTTACGACTATCAACTGCTGCGATTTATAGTATTCAATTAATTGATAATTGAAAATTAAACAGTTGATAATTATTTTATGCCTACAAAGATATAAAAATTTAATCGTTCCTCGATAATAATTTCTCAGCTAATTTCTTCAATTCGTGCTTTTTAGTGGTATCAAGCTGCAATTTTTCGAGATTTGCGACTGCCATATCGAAATAAAACATCATCTTGTCTTCGCATATTTTTTTAACTTTCAGCTTGTTATACATTTTGGTAACCTGAGCAATTTTCATATCAGGCTGTTCATAACTTTTTTTCAAACAATTACTTAATTCTTCAAAATCAGCACCTTTTGCCAATTTTAGTGCATGAATAAGTAAGTATGTTTTTTTATTACACAAAATGTCCCCACCAATTTTTTTCCCAAAAGTAGCTTCATCGCCATATACATCGAGCAAATCATCTTTTAGTTGGAAAGCCAATCCTAAATTAATTCCAAAGTTGTACAGTTCATTCGCATCAGCGGTATTTGCGCCACCTATTAGAGCGCCTGCTTTGAGCGCGCAGGCCAACAAAACAGCCGTTTTAAGTCGAATCATTTCGAGATAATCATCTGCAGAAACATTATCAATCGCCTCGAAATCGACATCGTATTGTTGCCCTTCGCAAATTTCGCGAGCAGTGGCAGAAAACAAATCAAGAACTGGTTTCAAACAGTCCACTGGTGTTTGAGCAATTAGTTGGTAAGCAGCAATTTGCATTACATCGCCCGAGAGAATAGCCGTATTATCATCCCAGCGTTTATGAACTGTTGGTCTACCACGTCGAATATCAGCACGATCCATAATATCGTCGTGAAGCAGGGTGAAATTGTGAAAAACTTCGATACCTAATGCAGGTGCAATAGCTTGTTGAATTTCGTCGGTATATAGGTTGCAAGCCATTAATGTCAATGCTGGGCGAATGCGCTTGCCGCCCATCGACAAGGTGTACGCAATAGGCTCGTACAAACCTGATGGCTGCATAGTCCAGTCTAACTTTTCTATTTCAGAAGTTATTATTTCTGATATTTCATTAAAACTTTTCATAAATTTATAAAATTAAAATTCGCCAATACCCCATACCAAACCTAAAGAAACATAACTCATATCGCCCTTAGCAAGAAGATACTTAAAAGAAGGAATTGTAACAAATCCAGCATCCATTTTCAAACTAAAATAGCCGCATTTGTTTTATTTTTATATCCGCCTAACTTATATTCAAAATTTACTCCTAGCCCAGGAGTGAAACTATCGTAAACACTAAATTCCTTATTTGTTTCGTTTTCATATTCATACAAGTTGCTTTCCAAAAAGCCTCCAGCCAACAAGGTAACATAAGGAGCCAAATGAAAATGCTTATTACGGATTAAGTAATAACCAGTTTTAAACCCAACATCTAATCGGCTAAATTTATCACCAATTTCAAAGTTGTATGTCTCTCCCCCTTTTTTCTTGAGGGTAATTGGCTGAAGCAGCTTCATTTGAGCATTACCCTCCATGTACATCGATATATACACTTTTGAAACACAAAAATCCATCGACACGCCAAACGAAGTTGGATTAGTGAAATAATTTTTAAGATTACCTGAAAGGGAGCTGAATTTAGGCCCAAACGAATAGGCAATGGAAGCCTTAATTTTGGGAGCTGGCAGATACTTTTTAATAAAATTTGTATATTTCGACTCTGGATATTTTTTCTTGAAAGAAATTACTAAAGCATCATATTCGCCATTTTGAGATCCATTTTGTAAAATATGTGATAAAATTTTTAGCACTGCTACGTCCTCTTCTTTAAATGTAGCACTTGTAGAAATACTATCAACAGTTGGCGCATTTTTTCGCAATTCGGCATATAAGGCATCATCTATCGATTCCAAATTACGATAACACATAAAATTATTAACCTCATCTGAATAGTTCCCAACCAACTTCAATAAAGCATTCCAATCACTATAGGCGGCTTGTAGTAAAATTTGCTCTTTGAACGAAAACGACCAGCAATTGCGTTCCTCTCCTTTCATCATTAAAAAATGAAATACCTCTTTTGATTTTTGCAAGTTTCCATCCTGTATCGATTTTGATAATAATTTACGACCATTATTTATCAAAATCTCGGTACTATCAACATAATTTTTTATCTCATTTTCGATTTGAGCCGATGCTGTTATACTAAATGCAAAAACAAAAATAAGTCCAATAAGGATTTTAGTTTTCATAAAAAATAATTTATAGAGTTAGGAGTTTGTTTTTTTTGTTAGTGGCATTCAAATTTCATTTTCAATAATTTCCGTCATAACATCTTTAATATCAAGACCGGCAGCAGCTATTTGCTGTGGAATAAAGCTGGTGGCAGTCATTCCCGGAGTAGTATTTACTTCGAGTAAATTAATAACATCGCCTTCGGAAATAATATAATCGATACGAACAATGCCTTTGCAGCCCAGAATATCGTAAATGGCTGAAGTGAGCTGCTGAACGCGATTAGTCAGCTCGGGACTAATGCGCGCTGGTGTTATTTCCTGTACTTGCCCTTTGTATTTGGCATCGTAATCGAAAAACTCATTTTCGCTAACTACTTCGGTTACAGGCAGTACCTGCGATTTTGTTTTGGTTTTGTAAATGCCGCAGGTAATTTCCGTTCCGTCCATAAATGCTTCAATCATTACTTCGTTGCCTTCGGCAAATGCCAATGCAATAGCCGGTTGCACCTGGTCGATACTTTTTACTTTGGTTACGCCAAAGCTGCTTCCACCTACATTGGGT
>JFJP01005523.1_pt1 | contig 18481 bp, 12 predicted proteins | sample 431651 | NCBI WGS metagenome assembly JFJP01 (sample SAMN02602958, study PRJNA72255) | Microbial mat metagenome, whole genome shotgun sequencing project. | biome: fresh water; feature: sink hole; material: water; isolation source: purple microbial (photo- and chemosynthetic) mats found in...
CCAACAAGCGCGTGGGCAACATCCTGAAAAAGGCCGAGGGCGAGGTGCTGGCGCAGGTCAACACCGCGCTGCTGCAAGAGCCCGCCGAGCAGGCGCTGGCCGCTGCGTTGGCCGCTGTGGCCCCGCAAGCCGACGCCGCGTTTGCCAAGGGCGACTACACCGCCAGCTTGCAGGTCTTGGCTGCGCTGCGTGCCCCGGTGGACGCGTTTTTTGATGGCGTCATGGTCAATGCAGACGACCCCGCGCTCAAAGCCAACCGCCTGGGCCTGCTTAAAACCCTGCACGACGCCATGAACCGTGTGGCCGACCTTGGCCGCCTGGCTTCATGACACACGCCTGATGGCCGCACCTACAAGTACCTGGTGGCAGCGCAACGGGTTGTTGGCGGGCATTTTTGCGCCGTGGCTGGATTTTCAGCTTGGTACACACGGCCTCGCGTTGCCCCCGGCCCTCAGCCCTGCCAGTGACCCTGACAGCGCCATGTTCTGGGTCTCGGTGGGTGTGGCGGTGGCGGTGGCGCTGGGTGCGCTGGTGTGGTGGTTGATGCGCGCCTCCACAGGTGCGCGGGCGCGCCACAGGGTGGGCATGGGTTTGCTGGTATTGTGGGTGTTGGCTTGGGTCGGCGGTGTCGCCCAGACCTTGCGCAGCCATCACAACCGGCTGGGCCTGCAGACCCCACGCGACGTGACGGTGAAGGTGGTGGCCGTGCAGGTGCAGCCCGCCTCGGTGCGCTCTGTGGGCGGTGCCAAGGTGTACGTGGATTGGCCTGCGGGCGGTGGCTTGCACACGGTGGTGCTGGAGTCGCCCACCGAAGACCTGCTTCGCAAACCTGCTGCGCTGACACTGACCCTGGCGCCCGGTCGATTCAGCGGCGAATTCGTCACAGCCTGGCGGGTGGACAATGCTGCTGCGTCCACCACCCCGAGGCCTGCCCCATGAAATTGCTGATATTGGACCGCGATGGCACCCTCAACGCCCCGCGCGATGACTTTGTCACCACCCCCGACGACTGGGAGCCTTTGCCCGGCGCGCTGGAGTCTGTTGCCCGGCTGAATCAGGCTGGCTGGCGGCTGGTGATTGCCAGCAATCAAAGCGGCCTGGGCCGTGGTCTGCTTGACATGGCCAACCTGAACGCCATCCACAACAAAATGAACAAGGCGCTGGCAGCGGTGGGCGGTCGGGTGGAAGCGGTGTTTTTCTGCCCCCATGTGCCCGACGACCACTGCACCTGCCGCAAGCCCGCCAGCGGACTGTTCCTGCAGATTGCCGATCGGTTCGGTGTGTCGTTGCAAGGCGTGCCTGCTGCCGGTGACTCGGTGGGTGACGCGCAGGCCGCTGCTGCCGCAGGCTGTGAGCCTCACCTGCTGATGACCGGCAACTCGGCGGGCTGCCGAGGTGGCAATCTGCCGGCCGACCTGCCCCCTGGCAGCTACGTGCACACTGACCTGTCTGCCTTTGCCGACTTCATATTGGCGCGTGAAAACGTCAATCAGCTAGGCCGTGGGAAGTAGCAAACAATTCAATATCAGCAAGCGCCAGAGCCATTTTTTACTTGAATATTCCCCATGCCCCTGATCCGTTCGCTGTTGCATTTTCTGTGGATGGGCCTCACGGTCATCCCCTGGGCCACGGTGGTGGTGGTGACCTCACCCTTCCTCAGCCCCACCCGCGTGTACTGGATGTGCGCCGGTTGGCTGAAGGCAGCGGTGTGGGGTGGCAAGGTGATTCTGGGCATTCACAACAAGGTGATCGGGTTCGAGAACCTGCCCACGGGTACCACCAGCCCGGCCATTCTGTTGGTGAAGCACCAGTCCACCTGGGAGACCTTCAGCATGGTGGCGCTGATGCCGCACCCGCTGGCCTATGTGTTCAAAAAAGAACTCTTGTACGTGCCGTTTTTTGGCTGGGCCATGGCGCGCATGGACATGATCCACATCGACCGCTCGCGTGGCCGAGAGGCCTTTGGCAAGGTCGTGGCGCAGGGCAAGCGCTTGCTGGCTCAAGGCACCTGGATCATCATGTTTCCTGAGGGCACACGCATTCCGCGCGGCGAGAAAGGCCAGTACAAAAACGGCGGCACGCGGCTGGCCATTGAAACTGGTGCACCGGTCATTCCGGTGGCCGTGACGTCGGCCAAGTGCTGGCCGCGCAAAGCCTTCATCAAAACGCCGGGCACGGTGGAGTTTTCCATCGGCAAACCCATTCCCAGCCAGGGCCGCGAGCCCGACGAGTTGATGCGCGAGGTGGAGGCTTGGATCGAAGCCGAAATGCGTCGCCTCGACCCCGAGGCTTACCGGTGACCCATTGACCAGTCTGGCCATGGAGCAACTCAGCCTTCTGGGCCTGGAGCCACCGATCGCGACAGTGCCACCGGCTGTAGCGGACCGCAAAAAAAACAAGCTAAAAGTGCCTTCACCGCTTGGTGGTATTGGATTTTTGGCTACACCCGTGGTAGCTCATTCGCCTCCCCTCCAAAGCGACTCACCCCAAGCGCTGCTACCGCCCGCTGGCCCCGGCGGGTTGCTGCAACACCCACAAGCCAACAGGCGGGCCGTGCTCCTCGGGCAGACGGTGGCTTACTGGTTCCGGCGCGGCCAGCGGCGCACCATTGGCTTTTCGGTCGGGCCTCAGGGGCTGAGCGTCAGCGCCCCACGTTGGACACCAGTGTCAGCTGTCGAGTCTGCGCTGCAATCCAAGGCAGCCTGGGTGCTGGGCAAGCTGACCCAGGTCGGGCAACGACACGAGGTGCTGCAGGCCGCCCGTGTGGATTGGGCCGACGGCACCGAGCTGGCCTGGCTGGGTGCAACCCTCACTGTGCGGCTGGGGCAGGCACCGAGCGTGGCAGAACCGGTCAGGGCCAATGTTCCAGTCATTGCTGCGAGGCGTGGCAGGGGCCAGCCCCTGGTGCAACGACTGGCCACGGTTGGTGGCCCTACCGATTCCGATGTGGTGTGGGTTGCCTTGCCTGCCACCGCCTCACCGGTGCAACTGCGCGATGCCGTACAGGCCTGGATGATGCAGGCTGCCCATGCCCACTTTGAAGCGCGGTTGAACCACTTTGCCCCCTTGCTCGGTGTGCGCTGGACGACACTCAAGCTGTCGGCCGCCGCCACGCGCTGGGGCAGCGCCAAGGCGGATGGGAGCATCCGCCTGCACTGGCGGCTGATGCAGTTTGCGCCCGAGGTGGTGGACTACGTGGTGGCCCACGAGTTGTCACACCTGCGCCACATGGACCACAGCGAGCGTTTTTGGCGCACGGTGGCCACCGTGGTGCCCGACTACGCTGTGTTGCGCGCCCGTCTCAAAGGCGAGCGCTTGCCCCCCTGGTGAGCGCTTGCGGCCTCGCGGCTGCTGTGCTTCGCATGGGGTGGGCTTATAGTGAGCGACCCGATACCGGCGTGGACACTGCTGTCGTCCACACACAACCCCACACGCAGCCAGCGCACTGGCGGAGAACACCATGGACCTGTTTGTTTGGGACCGCAGTTTTGGCACTGGCCTGGCTGAAATGGACGACCAGCACCGGGGGCTGATCGACATCTTCAACGAACTGCACCGCACGCTGTTCGATTCGAACTTCCCGCCCGACCGTCGCGAGGTGTCACTGCGTCGTGCCTTTGACCGGCTGATGTCGTATGCCCGCGCTCAGTTCGCCGCAGAAGAATCCATGATGCAAACCCACGGGCTGGATGCGCGCCATGTGGCGGTGCACCGCCGCCAGCACGAGCAATTCATCATCAACTTGCGCGAACTATGGGGTGAGCGCGACACGCGGGCTGAGTGGTCGGCCCGCATGATGGGGTTTCTGTCGTCATGGATTGGCTTGCATGTCTTGGGGGTGGACCAGTCCATGGTGCGCCAGTTGCGTTTGGTGCAAGACGGTGCCGCAGCCACCGAAGCGTACGACCGCGAGACAGTGTTGTCGGACAAAGGCTTGCGGTCACTGCTGAACATGGTGGGGCGGCTGTACCAGGAGCTGGATGCCCACACCACAGCCCTTGGCCAGGCCCGGCTCGACCTCAGTGCCTGCGAGGCGCAGGTGCAAACGGTGTCGCAGCGCCTGGAGGTGCATTCGCGCTTTGACGAGCTGTTGCAAGTGGCCAACCAACGCTACTTCGAGCAGCGCCTGTCCGAAGAGGTGGCCCGTGCTTTCCGGGGCGAGGAGCCTCTGGCGGTGCTGGTGGTGGATCTGGATTTTTTCCCCCATTACGGGGACCGACTGGGCCTGCCAGCTGCTGATGCCTGCCTCCAGACGGTGACCCAGGCGGTGGCCGGCGCCATGAAGCGCACCACCGATCTGGTGGCCCGTCACGACACCCATCGGCTGGTCGTCATGATGCCCGAGACCGACCTCCAAGGTGCCATGCAGGCCGCACAGCGGGTGGTGGACAGTGTCGCCCTGCTGGATTTGCCGCACCCCGAGTCGCCTGCGGCCCCGGTGGTTACAGCCAGTGTGGGCGTGGCGGGCTGGGTGCCTCGCAGCCGCGACGATGGCCCGCTGCTGGTGAGCGAGGCCGAAGCAGCCCAGGAACGCGCCCGCCTGCAGGGTGGAAACCGCGTGGGCCAGGCCTGATCTGTCCTGAGGTGCCCAGCAGGTGCGATCAGGCTGCCAAGCCGCTGTTGCGTACCCACGCCACAAAGTCGGGTGCGCTCAGCGGTGGGCTGAAAAAGTAACCCTGCGCCTCGTCGCACCCCTGCAGCCGCAGCCACGCCAGTTGACCGGGGGTTTCCACTCCTTCGGCGATGGTGCTCAGGCCCAGGCTGCTGGCCAGGCCGATGATGGCGCTGGCAATCGCCTTGTCGTCGGGGTCGGTGGTGATGTCCCGCACAAAACTCTTGTCGATTTTGAGTTTGCCCACCTTGAAGCGCTTGAGGTAGCTCAGGCTGGAGTAGCCGGTGCCAAAGTCGTCGATCGACATGGCCACGCCCAGGGCAGACATTTCGTCCATCGCCACCACTGCACCCAGTGGGTCGTCCATGGCCACGCTTTCGGTCAGTTCCAGCTCCATGAGGCCTGGGGGTACATCGGTATCTTGCAGAACCTGGCTGACCATGGCCACGAGGCCTGCATCGCGGAACTGAACGGCGGACAGGTTCACCGCCATGGTGATGTTGCCCAGCCCGTCTGCCATCCAGGCCTTGAGCTGTTGCATGGCGGTGCGAAGCACCCATTCCCCGATGGGCAGGATGAGCCCAGTGCTTTCCGCCAGCGGTATGAACTCCACCGGAGAAATGACACCCAGCGTGGGGTGGTGCCAACGCAGCAGGGCTTCTGCCCCCACCAGGCGGCCATTGGCCAGCGACATTTGCGGTTGGTACACCAACACCAATTCGTTGCGCTCCAACGCAAGACGGAGGTGGTTTTCAAGCGTCAGCGTGCGGGCCGAGTGCGTTTGCATGTCGGCCTTGAAGAATCGGTAGGTGTTGCGGCCTTCTTCCTTGGCACGGTACATGGCCACGTCGGCTGCTTTGGACAGCGCGTCGAAATCGGTGCCGTCTGACGGGTACAGGGCAATGCCCACCGAAAGAGTCACCACCACATCGTGCCCGTCCAGCGTGACGCTGCGTGCGCCGGACTCCAGCAGCTTTTCGGCCACCAGTGCGGCTTGCACATCACCGCAGCCGGGCAACACCAGCACAAACTCGTCGCCTCCCTGACGCGAGAGCGTGTCTCCCGCCCTCAGAACCGAGTTCAGGCGCAATGCGGTTTCGATCAACAGGGCATCGCCCGCCCGGTGGCCCAGCGTGTCGTTGATGTTTTTGAAATGGTCCAGGTCGATGAACATCACCGCCAGTGGCTCTTGCTGGCGCTCTGCCATGCTGACGGCTTGCTTGAAGCGATCAGCCAGCAACAGTCGGTTGGGCAGCCCGGTCAGGGTGTCGAAATAGGCCAGGCGGTGAATCTGCTGTTCACTCTCCTTGCGGTGGGTGATGTCTTCTTTGATGGCCAGGTAGTGTGTGACGCTGCCATCGGCCTGGTGTACTGGTGAAATACGCACGGCCTCGATGTATTCGCTGCCGTCTTTGCGGCGGTTGGTGAATTCGCCCGTCCAGGCGTTGCCCTCAGTGAGTTGCTCCCACATGCCTGTGTACACCTGCGGATCGGTTTTGCCGGACTGCAGCATGCTGGGGTTTGACCCCAGCACCTCTTCGGGCGTGTAGCCGGTGACCGCATAGAACGACTGATTGGCGTATTCGATACGCGACTGGAGGTCGGTGATGACAATGGAGTTGGGGCTTTGCTCCACCGCCTGCCACAGTTTGCGCAGCGTGGCTTCGTTGCTCGCACGCTCCAGCGCCAGGCCTGCCAGGTACGCCCCCCGCTCCAGCGCATTGGTTTCGTGTTTGTGTATCGGGCGCGTGGTCGGGACGTAGACGGCAAAGTCGCCCAGTCGTTGGCCTCGACCGTTGAGAATGGGAAACGTGCAGCAGGGCTCGGTGGTACTTGTATGGGTGTCGCTGTCGCTGTCGTCGGCGTCCAGGTGAATGGAGCAGCGCATGCCCTCCATCACAGCGGGGTAAGCGTCGGTGAGTTGGGTGAGCAGGGTTTTCAGCGGTACGCCCCGGGCAAGGTTTTCCAGCATGTCGCGCTCGATGCGGGCGGTTTGCTGCAGCGTATGGCTTTCGGTCACGTCGCTGAGCATGCCGTGTACACGCTGCATGCGGCCTTGCCGGTCGCGTTCGATCCAGGTGTGGTCGTCTATCCACAGCCAACGCCCGTCCGCCGCACGCAGGCGGTAGCGCTGGTCGTAGCTGTCGAGCGACTGGGCAAAAAAAGTCGCGATTTCGGCGTTGATGCGGGGCAGGTCCTCAGGGTGCACCAGCGACTCGTAATACAGTTCGCCGCCCATGAAATCTGTTCGCTCATAACCCCATTGGCGGATGTTGTCGCTCACGAACGTGACCGGCCAGCCGTTTGAGGTGGCCCAGGAGATGGCCACCACCGGGGAGCGGTTGATGGTTTGGGACAGTTGCTCCAGCAGCGATTGGCGTTGCTCCAGCGAGCCCACGGCGGCAGCCAGCGAAGCCTCCTGTTCTTTGCGCGTGGTGATGTCTGTGGTCACGCCCACGGCGCGCAGCGCCAGGCCTTGTTCGTCGCGTTGCACCACTTGGCCGCGTGAGTGCAGCCAGCGCAATGCACCGTCCAGGCGGTACACCCGGTACTCCATGTCGAGCGGCCTGCCTTCCCCTTGGCTCAGTGTGGCCTGCATGGACGATTTCACCTGTTCCAGGTCTGACGCGTGAACACGGGACAGGAACTGCCGCACATGGCTGTAGGCCTGCTCTGCTTGCACCCCCATGAGGTGTTGCATGTGCCCACTGAATCGAAAGCGGCTGTTCGGCACGTCCAGTTCCCAGAAGCCCATCTGGGCAGCATCTGCCGCCAGAGTCAGCCTCTCTTCGGCTTTCTGGGTTCGCATTTGCATGTCCATCTGCTCGCGCAAAGCGTTCTGGTGGCGCATGTTGCTGCTGATGCGCAGCATCAGGTCGTGTTGCTGCACCATGCCCACCACGAGGCCTTGATCATCCACCACCGCCAGGTGGCGCACGCTGCTGCGCTGCATGCAGGCGGCGGCTTCGGTCAACCAGAACCCTTTGCCTACGGCATGCACCGGGTGCGACGCCACCGAGGCGAGTTGCACCAAGGCAAGGTCCTGCTGGGCATGTTGCAGCATGAGGGCCGGTACATCCCGTTCGGTCAGGATGCCGAGAGCCCTGTGCTCCCGCGAAATCAGCACGTAAGACGCCCCGGCGCGCAGCATCAGAGCCAGCGCGTCAGCCAGGCTGGCCTCGGGTTCTAGCTCAGGGATTTCGTGCTCCATGACCTCTGTCACGCTGCCCAACCCTGTCAGCAGCGACTGCCCCAGGTGCTGACGGGCATCGGTTTCGGTGATCACCCCGACCAGTTTTCCGTTTTCATCGACCACGGGCAGGTGCCGCAGGCCTTGTTCCAGCATGCGGGGCCACGCCATCTGAAAACGCTCGGTCTGTTGCACGGTGGTCACGGGGGAACTCATGACCCCAGCCAGTTCGGTCGTTCCTTGGGCACCCGATGTCAGCAGCCGCAACAGATCGCGTTCAGTGAGGATGCCAACGGCTTCGCCGTTGATCTGCACCACCACACACGACACCCGCGCCTCTGCCATGCATTGCGCTGCCTCGGTCAGCGTGGCATCGGGTGGCAGGGTGCGTACCTGTCGGCTCATCACCTCGGCCACGGTGCGCACCGGTTCGGCGGGGACCGAGTGGCGTTGCGCGGGGTCGATGGGTGAATTCATGGGGTGTCTCGTGAACGGAGGTAGCGGTCTTCAAATTCCTGTGCGTCCACCGCTGGCCCGAGCAGGTGGCCTTGGCCATGTTCGCATCCCAGCATGAGCAGGGCTTTTTGCTGTTCAGGGGTTTCAACGCCCTCTGCCACCACGGTGTGCCCGAGTTTGTGGCCCAGTTCGATCATGGCATCGATCAGTACCTGGTTGCTTTCATCCACCAGCATGTCCTGAACAAAGCACTGGTCGATTTTGATGTTCGACACCGGCAGCAACTGCAAATAAGACAGGCTGGAGTAGCCGGTACCGAAGTCATCTATGCACATGGACACACCCAGCGCCTGCAGCTCGTGCAGTTGGGCCATCAGGTCTGGATCGGGCTTGACCAGTGCGCCCTCCTTGATTTCGATTTCAACGGTCCGAGGTGGTACGTGGTGCGCCGCCAATGTATGGGCGAGCGCGTTGGTGTAATCCCGGTGCCCCACGGTTTGGGCCGACTGGTTGATACCCAGCCGCCAATCGCGGGGCCACAGACCGGATGTTGCCCACTGGCTGACGAGTTGGATCGATTGTTCAAGCACCCATGCATCCAGCTCGCGCATCAGGCCGGCGCGCTCGGCAATGGGCAGGAACCCGTCGGGCAACATCAACCCGTGTCCGGGCTTGGCCCAGCGCACCAGGGCTTCCGCTCCCACCACCTTGAGCGTTTCCAGTTCGAACTGGGGTTGGATATGCAGCCGCAGTTGCCCTTCTGTCAGCGCGGTTTGGAGCTCCATCTGCACCGCAAGCGCCCTGGCGTTTTCCTCGCTCATGGTCGGCGTGTAGCTCACCGTGCGGTGGCGTCCGGTCATTTTGGCTGCATACATCGCGGTGTCCGCATGGGCCACCAATTCGCTGGCGGTTTCACCGTCTTCCGGGTAGACGGCCAGGCCAATGGAGGCCTCGGGCTGGTATCTGTCGCGCCCGGCGAGGTCCATGGGGGTCATCAGGTGCTGCTGAATCTGATGCGCAAGGGCCAGCGCCTCGCTACGCCCGGTGTGGGGAAGCAGCAGCACAAATTCATCGCCCCCCAGCCGCGCCACGGTGTCTGGGGCACGCACAGACTCTTGCAATCGCTGGGCGATGGCTTTGAGCAACTGGTCTCCGGCCTGGTGGCCCAGCGCATCGTTGACTTGTTTGAAGTGATCGAGGTCGACAAACAGCACCGCAAAGTGGCTTTGCTGCCGCGTCGAGAACGTCAGCAACTGGCCTATTCGGTCTTCAAACAGGGCCCGGTTGGGCAGGCCAGTCAGGCTGTCGGTGGACGCCAGGCGCTCCACATCGGTCAGGCTCTGACGCAGCTCTGACAAATCGGTTTGCACGGCCATGTACCCCAGCAATTCCCCGTCATCGTTGCGGATGGCGTCAATGCTGCTCCACACGGTGTAGACGCGGCCATCGGCACTGCGGTTGGACAGTTCACCGGCCCAATGCTGGCTGTCGGCCAGCATGGACCACATGTCGCGGTAAAACTCTGCGCTTTGTCGGCCCGAGCGCAGCATGCTGGTGCGCTGGCCCAGCACGGTGCGCTCGGAGAAGCCAGACATGCGTTCGAACGCGGGGTTGACCCTGAGGATGCGCGTGTTTGCATCCGTCACGATCAAGGCCTGTGATGTGTATACAAAGGCCAACTCGCTCCAGCGCTGGTTCAACTGCGCCCGCATCTCGGCGGTGACGTCACGCGAAATGCCGCCCACACCCCACACCTGTCCCTGCGTGTTGCGCAGCGGGAACTTGCGTGTGGTGAAGCTGCGCGCAGTCAAATTCGGATCACTGTGTAGCTCGTCCTGTGTGCTGAGCGGACGACCGCTTTGCAATACCTTCTGATCGCTCATGTCCTGCAGGATGGCTTCACGCAGTGGCAGCACTGCATCGCGGCGGCGGCCCAGCACCTTGTCCAGCGGAAGTCCGATCAGATCCAGCGTGGCACGGTTGGCCAACAGGCAGCGCCCGGTTTCGTCGGTGGCGTAAATCAGGTCATCGCTGCTGTTGAGCACGGTCTGGTAAAGCTGTCTGTCGTGCTCGCGGGCGGCTTCGGTGCTGCGGTCCAGCAGCACCACGATGTACCGGTGATCGGCGTGAAAGGCCTGGGGCAGCTTGAAGATGTGTGCATCCACCAGTCTCGTGTTGCCTTTGCTGTCGATCAGGCTGGTGCCATGCACCTGCTCTGCCGTGTTTCCATGCGCATCTGACAGGGCGGCCAAAAAGCGCGGACGCTCTGCCCGCAACACGCTGTGGGCCAGCCTGAAGTCCTGCATGCCGGGGGCGCGGCGTGCCCCCAGCCACTCCTGGGTCGCGTCGTTCGATTGCTGGATGAGCGCGTGCCGGTCAACCACAAACGCAGGCACGGGCAGCAGGTCGAACAGCGACTGATAGCGGCTGCTGGCCAGCGCAGCCTGTTGCTGCGCCAGGCGCAACTCTTCATTTTGCAACTCCAGCTCAATCTGGTAGATGCGCAGGTCTTCTACCAGTTTGTGTAAGTCGGCTGGGGTGGGCGTGCTGCGTCCAAAGTCCTGCGGGTGGTGCTGCAGGGCCTGTATGGCCTGTTCTTTGAGTTTGGCCAGGCGCTCGTTGCGGTCGTCGGTCATGTTGCGTTGATCACGGTGCTGTCTTTTTGTTGGTACCCACATGCCAGGGTGTGACATTGACGTGGCTGACCACCGCACCCGGGCGATCTCCGCCCAGGGTGGTGGCGTTCATGACAAACCAGCGCTGCTCAGTCTCCGAGTGGCAGGGGTATTCCATCGAGAAACGGTCTTGTTCTCCTCCCAGCACGGCGCGCAGACCCGCTTCTGCCGTGGCCGCACTGCTGGACTGGGTGCCGCTTTTTGCGGCGCAGGCGGTGAGGTAGTTCGCGCCCACAGCGCAGGTGCGCTGTTCCGGGTCTCCGTTGGCCTGCGCAAAGCGGGTCCACGCAGCATTCACCATCAGAATGCGGCCGGTGGTGTCGAGCACTGCGATGTGTTCGCTCAGTGAATCCAGGATGCGCTGCAGGCGTGCGGCGTCGTGCAACGACGTCACGTCCATGAAGGTCAGCACCACCCCCCGCGAGGAAGAAGAGGGAATCTGGTAGGGCAGCATGCGCACCAAGAAATGCCGCTGGCCGGGGCCCATCACGTCGTTTTCGGTTACCCGCGACGAATTTAGGGTCTGGCGCAGGTCGTCCATCAGCGCGGGGTACTCCAGCGTGTGCGTCAAGTCTTCCAGAGGGCGCCCAATGTCGGTGTCGCGCAACCGGAAAATCTGGGCGGCGTCGGGGCTGAAACGCGTGAGTTGCAGCTGGTCGTCCACGAACACGGTGCCCGCCGACACGGCGCGGGCCATGTTGTCCAGGTCGGCATTCACGCGGTTGAGGATTTCGATTTTTTCCTGGTACTCCGCGTTGACGGTGTTGAGTTCTTCGTTTACCGACTGCAGTTCTTCGTTGGAGCTTTGCAACTCCTCGTTCGATGCCATCATTTCTTCGTTGGTGGCCTGCAGTTCTTCGTTGGATGTTTCCAGCTCTTCAATGGTGGCTTGCAGGCTCTCGCGGGTGGCAGCCAGCTCGTGCTCAAGCAGTTCCAGCCGCTCCGATGTTTCGGTGTCAATGTCGATGCTCAGGGGTGCATCGGGCGAGTCGCTGACTTGCACGCGCTCGAACGCCAGCAGCGACATGCGGTGACCGTCCACTTCGCCCACGGGCCAGGCGCTCAGCTTGACTTGCAGGGTGGGCGCTCCGCGCTCCGTGGCCACGGCACCCAGCAGGGGCAGGCGCACCACGTCGGAGGTCACGCTGGAGTTTTCGCGTGCAGCCTTGAACAGCAGCGCGGCGGCCACAGGCACCAGCGGCTCGGCCAGGATGCGGTTGATGTCCAGGCTGGCTTGCCCCTCGCGCATGTGCATGTAGGGCTGAATATCGCCATAGGAGTGCACCAGTTCATGGCGTGCATCAATCAGCATGGCTGCAGGCGGCGCAAACGCCTTGAGCAGAGTGGCAAATCCCATGTCCACAGCACTGTTCCCCATGCGGCCGACACCAGGCATCGGGGGACGGCGTGCGCCCATCACCAGCGGGTATGCCGCAGCGGCTGCCGTGCGGCTGCCAAACTCCAGCGGCAACGATGTGGGACGGCTGACCTGCCAGATTTTGTGGCGGGCACTGAGCGTTTGAAAATCGCGTTGCAGGTCACCCAGCGACTCGCTGGACCCCAGGAACAGGTAACCCTTGGGGCTGAGTGCGTACTGCAACCGACGCAGCACGCGGTCTTGCGCCACGCTGCGGAAGTAAATGAGCGCGTTGCGGCACACCACCAAATCCATTTTCGTGAAAGGTGGGTCGCTCAGCAGGTTGTGGCGGGCAAACACGATGCACTGACGCAACTCGTTCTTGACCACAAAACTGGAGCCCTTGCGCACAAAGAACCGCTCCAGTTGCTGGGCGGAAATTTCGGCTGCAATCGATTCAGGGTAAGAGCCTGCACCGGCAGTCTCGATGTTCACCTGCTCCACATCGGTGGCAAAAATCTTCAGGCTTGGCCAGCGTTTGGCCTGCTCGAAAGCTTCCAGAAAGAGCATGGCCACCGAGTAGGCCTCTTCGCCGGTGGCCACACCTGCGCACCACACGCGAATGGGTTGCCCTGCGTCTTTGCTGGCCACTATCGCATCGACCACCTGGCGCGACAGAGCCTCGAAGGATTCGGTGTCACGGAAAAAACTGGTGACCGGAATCAGCAGTTCGCGCCGCAGCGTCAGTACCTCGGCGCGGTCTTCGTTCAGCAGTGCCAGGTACGACTCGATGGACGCCACCTGTCGGACCGACATGCGCCGCTCGATGCGCCGCATGACAGTGCCGGGTTTGTATTCTTCAAAGTTGATGCCTCCCAACTGGTACAGAAGGTGTTGAACCCCAGCCAGGGCTGCGTCGGGCCCCATGTTGAGCGACTGTGTCCTCAGTCGGTGTGATGCCTCCAGTTGAGGCGGTGGCTGGTTGTGGATGTGCGCCACGATGCGTTGCGCCATGGTTTCCACAGGCAATATGGCGTCTACCAATCCGGTGGAGATGACGCTGCGGGGCATCCCGTCAAACTTGGCATTTTCAGGGTCTTGGGCGATCAGCAGGCCCCCTGCCTCGTTGATGGCGCCGGCCCCACGCGTCCCGTCCGAGCCCGTGCCCGACAACACCACCCCCACAGCCTTGTCGCCATAGTGCGTGGCCAGAGACTGGAAGAACACGTCGATGGGCAGCGTGAGCGTGCGCGGGCTTTTGGGGGTGAGACGCAAGTGCCGATTGTCCATGTGCATGATGGAACCGGGCGGGATGAGGAACACCTGGTTGGCTGCAATGGGCATGTCGTCTTCCACCATGATCACCGGCATCTCGGTGTGGCGTGACAGCAGGCTGGCCATCATGCTTTTGTGGTCGGGCGACAAATGCTGGATCACCACAAATGCTGCCCCACCGTCTGGGGGCAGGCTGGCAAACAGTTTTTCCAGCGCATCCAGCCCTCCTGCAGAGGCCCCAATGGCCACGACATACAGCGGTGGCTCCGTGCCTGAGGGCGTCGGTGCCGATGACGTTGGCCCTGGGTCTGCGGTTTCCAGGGTGGTTTCCTGCTGGGTTGTGGATGGCGTGGTCATGACGGTAAAAATTGTGAAGCGCAGGGCGAGCCAAGAAAAGCTGGGTAAACCCCCAACCAGGGGAGACTTCCCACACGGTACCTGCGCCGTTCGACAGTGCCCTGACGCCCGTCAGTGGCGGTGACACTTGGTGTGTCAACTGTGGTGGCCCCACAACGCGCGATGCGCCCGCTCGCCCACTACCATTGGGACGGTTGACGTTTACGTAACGTCCCCGCGCATGGACAATGCCGTCGCCCCCCCCCGTGAAACCCCTTTGCACAGCTCATGGCATCCATCACCCACACCATCGGCGATCTGGCCCGGGAATTCGACCTGACCACCCGCGCCATCCGTTTTTATGAGGATATGGGCCTGCTGGAGCCTGCCCGAACCGGACCCGGGGGCCGCGTGCGCCAGTACAGCGCCCGCGACCGCACACGCTTGAAACTGACGCTGCGCGCCAAGCGTCTGGGGTTGTCGCTGACAGAGGCCAAAGACATCATCGACATGTACGACAGCCCGCGTGACACCGCTCCTCAGCTGGAAAAGTTCTTGCGCGTACTGGCCGACCACAAACGGCAGCTGGAAGAGCAAATGGCCGATCTCCAGGCCAACTTGGACGAAGTGAAGCTGCACGAAAAACAGGCCCGCGCATTGCTTGCCAAAGCGGCCAAACAGGCTTCATGACGACACACCGCACCAGACTCAGGTTTGGCTGTGGCGTGTCAGGCAATCCTTGAGTTGTTGACCGTTCAGCGGCTTGGGCAGGAAGTCGTTCATGCCTGCCGCCGCGCATGCGTCGCGGTCACTTTGCATGGCGTTTGCAGTCAATGCCACGATGGGCAGGTGCGCCTCGGGGCCTGCCAACTGGCGAATGCGGCGGGTGGCTTCCAGTCCATCCATTTCGGGCATTTGCATGTCCATCAGCACCAGGTCAAAGGGGCGCTCGCTGACCATTTGCACAGCTTCAACGCCGTTGGCCGCCACAGTGACATCCCAGCCCAACCTTTCGAGCATGGTCTGAATGACTTTTTGGTTGATGGGGTGATCTTCGGCCACCAGGACGCGACCAGAACTTGGTTTCGGTGTGCCTGATGGTTGTTCGGGTGGGGAGGGGGTGGCTGCGTTGATGTCACGCAGTGGCACCTCTTCGGGCGACAAAGCCCTGAGGGGCAGCCAGACTTCGAAGCAACTGCCCTCACCCAATGTGCTTTTGACGGTGATACACCCACCCATGGCTTGGGTCAGGCTTTGGCTGATGGCCAGCCCCAGGCCGGTGCCGCCGTGTTGCCGTGCAATAGACGCGTCTGCTTGGGTGAACTTGGTGAAAAGCTTGTCCATGGTCTCCGCTGACATGCCCATGCCTGTGTCTCGCACGGTCATGCGAAGTCCTGGGGACTTCTCGGCCAAGCATGCTTCCAGGGTTACCTGACCGTGCTCGGTGAATTTGACCGCGTTGCCCCCCAGGTTCAGCAAAATCTGGCGAATGCGCAGCTCATCTCCCTGCCACCAAACCGGTAGACCTGCTTCCAAGTGCACTTGCAGGTTCGTTTTCTTTTCGTTTGCGCGAACGCTCAACAGCGCGCCCACGCTGTGCACCAGGCGAGGTAGCTGGAATGGCTGCGGATCAAGTTCCAGGCGGCCCGCTTCGATTTTGGACAAATCCAGAATGTCGTTGAGCAATGCCAGCAGCGACTCGCCCGATACCTGAAGCAGGTTGACCAGCGTTGCCTGCTCTGGATTCAACGGTGTGTCTCGAAGCAACTGGGCCATGCCCAGCACACCGTTCATGGGGGTTCGGATTTCGTGGCTCATGGTGGCCAGGAACTGTGACTTCACCGTGTTGGCGTTTTCTGCCGCCCTCCGGGCACCTGCGCTTTCTTCTGCCAAACGAAGCAGGGACTGCTCGTGAGCTGTGCTCACGCCGTGTGCGTGAACCATGAAAAAGCACAGGGCTGCGTACACCGCCAGGAAAATCAGCAGCAACGTGCTGCCAAACGCGGTCAGCGCCTGGTCTGTGCTGCGGATGGCGTCGGTGCGGTCTGTGTAAATCTCCGCTACCGCTTCCATCACACCGTTGTGGGTGATGGGGACATATGACGACACCAAAGTACGGTCGTACACCTCGCCGTTGAGTGTGTTGAAGCTGCCTCGTTGGGTCAACTCACTGGCGGGGGTTCCCCCCAGGGCCTGACGAAAGCCCGCGCTGCCCGATTTGTTTTCTCCGATTTGTCGCTCTTCAGATGAATAGACGGTGACCCCTGCCAAGTTGAAAATTTTGATTTTCACGATGTCGGTCTTCAACCCGAATTGCTTGACCATGAGGTGCACATGGTTCAGCTTGGGGTTGGGCGCGGACGCTGCTGGCTCGTCGAGCGCCAATGCATCCCGTATGGGTTGCCATGCCTGGTTCACAAACACCTGTGTCAGTGCGGTATTGGCAGCTTCGGTAGATGCTTTCACGCTCTGGTGTGCCGCAGCCCGCGCTTGGCTGAACGTGAGCCACCATGCCAACCCCAGGCAAACCAGCACCACGGTCGCAAAGAGCAGCACCCCGCGTTTGAGGTAAAGGGATTTCAATGAGTCAAGCATTCGGTGCGGCTGATGTCAAAAGTGTTGAGTGCGGGGCGGGAGGTCATGGTTTACGTTTACGTAAACGTCAATTAAGATACACAAATGACCCCAAACCATACACCGATGACAGACCGCGTGGCCAACAGCCTGGCCCGCCAGGGTCTGATGCAGCACCTGGGCACCCGCTTGCTGTCTGTGGCCCCTGGGGAAGTGACGCTGGCGCTGCCTTACAGCGACCGGGTGACGCAGCAGCAGGGCGGTTTTCACGGTGGTGCCATGGGGGCGCTGGCCGACATTGCCGGGGGATACGCCGGCTTGACCGTCGCGCCCGAGGGCATGGAGGTGGTGACGGTGGAATACAAAATCAATTTCCTCAACGCCTTTCAGGGTGGCGAGTTGCAGGCCACCGGCAAAGTGGTGAAGGCGGGCAAACGCAGCATCGTCACCACGGCCGAGGTGACGCACCTGGCCGCCGACGGCAAACGCACCCCCTGCGCGGTGATGCAGCAGACCCTGATGCCCGTGCCCCAAACCTATTGATTATTTTTCAATGAAAAGTGCCTCTTGCGCTTTTCTGTATTGCTTCTCAAGCTCATATTTTAAATTCAGGAGACCTTCCATGACCCAGCTCCCCGGCCTCAATTTCATGCTCGGTGAAGACATTGACGCGTTGCGCGACGCCGTGCGCGACTTCTGCGCCGCCGAAATCGCCCCCCGCGCAGCAGAAATCGACAAGACCGATCAGTTCCCCATGGACCTGTGGGAAAAAATGGGCTCGCTGGGCGTGCTGGGTATCACCGTGCCCGAAGAATTCGGCGGCGCCAACATGGGCTACATGGCCCACATGGTGGCCATGGAAGAGATCAGCCGTGCCTCTGCATCGGTGGGCCTGAGCTACGGGGCGCACAGCAACCTGTGCGTGAACCAGATCAAGCGCAATGGCACCCAGGCGCAGAAAGAAAAGTACCTGCCCAAGTTGGTCAGCGGCCAGCACGTGGGCGCGCTGGCCATGAGCGAACCCGGTGCGGGCTCCGACGTCATCAGCATGAAGCTTAAGGCCGAAGACAAAGGCGGCTACTACCTTCTCAACGGCAGCAAGATGTGGATCACCAACGGCCCTGACGCCGACACCATGGTGGTGTACGCCAAAACCGAGCCTGAAATGGGCGCACGCGGTGTGACCGCCTTCATCGTCGAAAAAGGCATGAAAGGCTTTTTCACCGCCCAGAAGCTCGACAAGCTGGGCATGCGCGGCAGCCACACCGGCGAAATGGTGTTCCAGGACGTCGAGGTGCCCGAGGCCAACATCCTGGGTGGTCTGAACATGGGCGCCAAGGTGCTGATGAGCGGGCTGGACTACGAGCGTGCGGTGTTGGCCGCCGGCCCCATCGGCATCATGCAGGCGGTGATGGACAACGTGGTGCCCTACATCCACGACCGCAAGCAGTTTGGCCAGAGCATTGGCGAGTTCCAGCTCATCCAGGGCAAGGTGGCCGCGGCCGCGCCTTCTGCTACCAGATCGGCAAAAACCTTGACCAACTGGGCAGCGAGCACGTGCGCCAGGTGCGCAAGGACTGCGCCAGCGTCATTTTGTGGTGCGCCGAGCAGGCCACCAAGATGGCTGGCGACGGCGTGCAGATTTTCGGTGGCAACGGCTACATCAACGAATACCCGCTGGGCCGCCTGTGGCGCGACGCCAAGCTGTATGAAATTGGTGCGGGCACCAGCGAAATCCGCCGCATGCTGATCGGGCGCGAGCTGTTTGCTGAAACTTGCTGAGCCACAGGAAACCCCGACTGCCGTCAGCCAAAATGGCCGCATGAGCACATCACTTTCACACCTTCTCGACAACAACGTGTCCTGGGCTGCCCGTATGGAGCAGCAACGGCCGGGGTTTTTCAGCACACTGGCGCGCCAGCAAAGCCCCAAGTACCTGTGGATCGGCTGTGCAGACAGCCGCGTGCCTGCCAACGAAATCATCTCGCTTGACCCGGGCGAGGTGT
>JFJP01058869.1_pt1 | contig 18480 bp, 15 predicted proteins | sample 431651 | NCBI WGS metagenome assembly JFJP01 (sample SAMN02602958, study PRJNA72255) | Microbial mat metagenome, whole genome shotgun sequencing project. | biome: fresh water; feature: sink hole; material: water; isolation source: purple microbial (photo- and chemosynthetic) mats found in...
CCAGAGGGGCAAGATGCGCTAACCACTTTCTATTTTTAAATGCCCTTATCGAAAAGAAAGAGATTCACCTCACCCACTTTTAATCACGCCCGTATTTCGTGGTTAAAAAATTTATACAATCCCCATCACGAAGCCACTTGCCTGAGTTTTACTTTTTTGCGCAGGTAGGCTGGTTGGTCAAGATCAACACCGTTATGCATGGTCGGCTCTGTTTTATCGAAACAGCCTCGGGATGGCGCGTTTGTTTCTGCAAAACCAAATGTTTCCTGCTTATTTTGCCCAAGCTCCGTTTCGCCGGCATACATGCCCTCCACCAGAGTTTCAGCGGCATCTTCAGCCACTACCACTTTCTTCTCACCCAATCCCAAGGACGACCCAGCAACCTTCTCTGGCACTCTCCCCTTGCCAGAAAAAACAACGGGATCCACAAGCTCGCCCAACAAGTGACTGACACATTCACCCACGAGGCTTTCGCCGCGCCCAATCGCCATGAGCGTCACGCGTATCTGGTCGTGCAGTTGCGGGTCTACGCTAGTGCCCCTGACTAGCTTCGTTCCTTTAGGGAGAGTTTTTTCCACCGATTGTATGACTGTCTGTATATCAGAGAGGGTCATGTTCATCCCCCCAGCGATAGCCAAAAGTGCCTGCTCAATCCCTGCCTTAGCCCGTTCTTTAGAATCGGCCAAAAGTGGGCAGGAAGAGAGCTGTTTTACGCTCTCAGAAATCCTTTGCGCTCCTTGCCCAACACCGAGTCCGAACCAACAAGACTGGCCGGCCTTCATCTCCGGCAAGCAAAGTGCATTCAAAATATCGGCCAGCTCCAGTTTGAACATGCCGCTCTGTATCAGAAGCTGGTGGATGCTAGAGACGGCGTTGCCCACAAAATAATTATTCCGCTCGAAAAGGTCGAATATGGTTTCTCCAGGGGCACCGGACTTCACCCAGCCATCCCACAGCCCTTGGTTGGCAAATGTGAAAACGGCATCGCACGCGCCGTGCAAATCATGCAGACCGACCAAGGCAAGTCCTCTACGGCGTTCACCCTCGAAATCAAAAGGCTGCACAACAAGTGCTATCACTGCGGCACCTCGTGCTTTGGCCGCCTCGGCTATAAGCGGTGCAGCCCCAGTGGCCGTCCCACCACCCAGTCCAGTCACCATGATCAACACATCTATCCCACCAACAGCATCAGCAATGCACGGCTCGGACTCCTTGGCTGCATGCCACCCTATGGCTTGATCTCCTCCAGCACCAAGACCGTATGTCACATCTTGGCCGATCTGCAGCCTGTTTTCTACCACAGACTCAGCCAGCGCACGCACATCCGTGTCCATGACCATCATTTCCATCCGCACCATTGATTTCAGCGACATCTGGTTCAGGATGTTTACCCCGGCTCCGCCTACCCCCAATAATTTTATTTTCATTGCACCTCTCCTGTTTTCAGTACAGCACACGAACTTTCTCTAAAATACCTTTCAAAAAAACTAGCGGTTTCAATGCAGCACCCTTTTTCATCTCCTGCTCGTGCGCGAGCATGAGCCCGCCCAGCACGGTTGAATACTCCGGCTGGTCTATCTCCTTTTCCGCATTCAGGATAGACCTCACAGCACCGCGTGCCTCCCTGCCCACTGCCTGCACGGGGAGCCCAAAAACTTCGTTGGCCAGCCTCTCAATACCCGGCGTTCGTGCGCTGCCGCCAGTGAGAACCACGCCGCCGCCTAGCAGCTTTAGCGTTTCGCCCCCGACCTCGCCTTTGATGATTTCAAATGTCTCCTCCCACCGCGCACGCACCACCTGCATGAGACTCTCGACATAGATAGCCGCCCCGCCAAAAGTGATTTCTGACTTGAGATTAATTATCTGATTGCGTTGCGTCCTGTCCAGGCAAGCGATGCCATGCTCCCTCTTCAGTTTATCGGAGTGGCTTACGGGGAGATTGAATGCGCGGCTTATATCCTGAGTCACATGGTCGCCACCTACTCCTATAACGCCCATACCGTCCACATTCCCGTGCTGGTACACGGCGTAATGCGTCAGCCCGCCGCCCATGTCTATGACCAGTGTTCCTTGATCCCTCTGCTCTTCCCCGAGCACAGCGTGCGCCGACGCTATCGGGCTGAGCGAAAATGTCTCAATATCTATTTTCAGCTCCTTAACTTTCGAGACGAGGTTTTTAAGGTGGCTGGCGATACCGTGAACCACAAGAAAATCGCCTTCCAGCTTCGTGGCGTTCATTCCCACAGGATCACTCACACGGCTACCGCCATCTATGCGGAACGAGCGCGGTATGGTCGCCACATGCCAGCGGTCGTCAGCCCACTCGCTTTGCGCTTTCTCGGTCGCTTCAGCGGCCAGTGTTTCAGTGTCTTTAGCTGTCACATGAGCGTCTTCTTCGGGTGATATTTCCAGCCTGTGCGTCCGCTTGTCGCAACGCAGATGCGAGCCGCTCAACAACAGGTAAGCTCCATCTGTAATGTGGCGTCCCGCCTCTTTTTCAGCCTCCAAAATCAGCCGTTTCAACTGCTGCCCAGCCTGCGATGCCCCAACGATTTCGCCCTTCCTCACCCCGGCGGAACGCTGCGCCCACAGGCCAGTCAAAGTCAGTATCCCATCGCTCCTGGTTTCAGCCATCCCAAGCACCATTTTGCTCGTCCCCATCTCGATGGCTACAAGCGTTTTCTTCTTTGTTTTGTTCTTGAATGGAAGCATCTCAACTCTCCGGCATAAAGGTCACAGGAACATTCCGCTTAACGGTCATGTCCGCCGTGCCCAATCGTTTTTTGTGTTGCTGACAATATAAAACTAGCTGCTGAAATCTCTCCAGTTGCGCGGGCAACTGATTCGAGTCCGCAATGAACTTAATCTTCCCGCCACTGCCAAGCGCGACCTGTAGCAACTCACCACCAGAAATATCCACATGCTTGAAGTCGAACTCCCCCTTCATCGGCGAACGCTCTACAATCTCCAGCAAATACAACGCGCAGTAAACTTCTTTGCTAGTCATCTTGCGCCCAGGTATGGCGTCCAGTGGCGGCACACCGCATATCGTGGGTAGATGGCGCAGGTTTTCCCCCTGACGCGTCCGCATTACGACACCTTCGCGGTCTATTGTGAAAACATGCCCCTCCAAACCACCAACGGATGTCTTCGTGACCAGCCGAGCCAGCGGCACACGCTCAATCACCTCTATCTCTATCCTGTTCGGCATGCGTCGCTCTATCGTGGCAGAACGCACTACTGGCTGCGACTCAATGCGCCTCTGCAAAGCCCGTATATCCAATGAAAAAATATTGCTCCTAGGCGGAACAGCCGCCCAAGCCAGAATATGCTCCTTCCTTATTTTACCTTTCACCCGCACATCTATTTGCGAGACCGTGTATTTAGGGTTTTCCAAAAACTTTTGTATCAACCAGTGCCCGCCCCATGTCAACAGCAGCAGCACGGAAAGAATGCCCGTCATCCAACAGGCGGTTTTCTGCATCTTCGTAAACACCTTGCCCTTGATCTGTTCCGCCCGCAAAACAGAGTGCAAAGAGCGCATGTCACCACCTCTCTTTTTCCCGCTAAATAACTTTTTCACGCCAAGCCTCCCTTGTTTTTTCTGGCCTGTCTCGAAAACTCTAAAATCTTCTCGCACAGCTCGCCAAACTCAATCCCAGCAGCCCGCGCCGCCTTGGGCAGCAAGCTCGTCTCTGTCATGCCAGGTATGGTGTTCACCTCCAGCACCCAAGGCTTCTCATCTGCGTCCAACAACACATCTACGCGAGAATAGACTTCGCAGCCCAAAGCACGGTGCGCAGCCAACGCCACCTCTTGGACACGGGCCGCCACAGCCGCAGATAGCTGTGCGGGGCAGTAGTAGTCTGTCCTGCCGGGCGTGTACTTGTTATCGTAATTATACTCCCCTTGTTTGGGAACAATCTCCACGATCGGCAATGCTTCATCACCCAAAATCCCCACCGTCAACTCGCGCCCACGGACAAACGCTTCCGCCACCACGACATCGTCAAACCGGAAAGCTACCTCCAACGCATTATCCATGTCCGCCATGCTATGGACTTGCGAAATGCCTACACTTGAACCCTGCCGCGAAGGCTTTACCACATACGGACAAGGAATGGACGGGCGTTCGCCACGCCCCACGATCTGGAACGCAGGCGATGGGACACCAGCCTTTTCAAAAGCTCGTTTGGAATCCGCTTTGTCGAACGCCAAACGGCTGGCAGACGCCCCACACCCAGTATAGACAATACCTTGCGCCTCCATCTCCTCCTGCACCTGTCCGTCCTCACCGAACATGCCGTGCAGTGCGATAAACGCCGCGCCGCAGCCCCTCGGCAACATCACGCTAGGCTCCTTGACATCCACTTCGTCCACTTGATAACCAAGCACTCTCAGCGCATTAGCCACAGCCGCCCCGGTTCGCAGCGACACTTCACGCTCCGCAGAAAACCCACCTTTCAAAACCGCAATTTTTTCCGTTTCTTTCATGCGTCCTCTCCTAAAATCATGACCTCCGTGTGCAACTCTATGCCGCGTTGTTTCAATACCGTCTCCTTGACCTTTTCCACGAGAGCAAGCACATCCGATGGTGTCGCCCCGCCCGAGTTCACAATGAAATTCCCGTGAACCGCACTGACTTCCGCCCCGCCAATACGCACACCCTTTAGTCCAGCCTCCTCAATGAGTTTCCCGGCCGAGCCTTCCGGTGGGTTTTTAAAAACGCAACCCGCGCTCGGGGATTTGGGTTGCGTAGCCCAACGCCTCTCGCTCATGGCATTCATCCGCTCGGCTATTATTTTGGGGTCAGACGGGATACCCTCCAACTCTACCGAGAGTGCCAAATGATTCCTGAAAAAGGGCACTGACCTGTAGGCGGCGTCAAACTCTTTCCCGTCTTTTTCCATCACCTGCCCCGAGAAATCCATGCACCTCACCCTAGCCACAAAATCAAAAATAGAACTCCCGTGCGCCCCAGCGTTCATGCGCACCGCACCACCAAGGTCGCCAGGTATCCCCTCAAGAAATTCTAAGCCCGAAAGCCCAGCCTTGCACGCCGCCCTAGCCACATCCCGCAAAGGGACGCCGCAGCCGACATGAATACGGTTTCCCCCAACCTTAATTTTTGAAAATGCGCGGGCTTTGAGGTTTATGCACACGCCCCTTATGCCGCCCTCGCGCACGACCATATTGGAGCCGCGACCAACCACCGTCACGGGCAAGGATTCCTCCCGGCAGAAATGGAGCGCAGCTACTATGTCGCACTCGTTGCTCGGCTCAAGCCACAGGTCGGCTGCACCGCCAGTCTTAATCGTGGTGTGCTTTTTCATCGGCTCGTGCCTCAATAGCTTACTCGCCCCGGAGAGCCTGCCGCGCAGCGTCTCGAACTGGCGCAGCTTCTCTGCCGCGCCTTCGGCCACCTTGCTGACATCGCCCGCGCCCATCACGAGGAGCAGGTCACCAGGGCGCACGCGTGCCAGCACCTCTCTTTCCACCTCCCTCAGTGAAGCGTGGTAGCTGGCCATGCCCCCGCCAGCTTGAAGCACGGCATCGCAAACAGCACGGCCAGATACACCCTCGCGAGGTGATTCACCTGCGGCATAGACATCTGTGACCAACACTTCGTCGGCCAGCTTCAGTGCCGCCCCGAACTCGCCGCAAAGTGCCTCCGTGCGACTGTAACGATGCGGCTGAAAAACAGCCAGAACGCGCTTGCGCCCGCTACGGCGTGCAGCCTCAATCGTCACTTTTATTTCGGACGGGTGGTGCGCGTAGTCGTCCACCACGCAAAACTCTTCCGACATGTGCTTGGCCTCGAACCTTCGCCGCGCTCCACGGAACTCCACCAATGCCCGCTGTGCAGCTTCAAAATCAACTCCCAGCGACAGTGCCACAGCCACTGCTCCCACCGCATTGCTTATGTTCTGAAAACCAGGCACATTGAGCCGTATTTCGCCGCGTGCCTTTCCGCGCACGGCCACCTCAAAACTCGACGAGAAATCACCAGATACACAGTTGATAGCACGGACAGAAGCACCTTCGCCCAACCCGAACCCGGTCGCCTTCCGTCGGCTCTCGCAAAGAGACCTAGCCACCTTGTCGTCCGCACAATAAAACACCCGCTCAGAAGTCTGGGCCATCACCTTTTTAAAAACCCCGCAAATCTCATCCATGTCCTTGTAGTAATCCAGATGGTCCGGCTCGACATTCAGCACAACGGTATGAACAGGCTCGAAATTGGCGACCGTCCCGTCGCTCTCATCGCCCTCCACAATAAAATGCTCGCCCTCTCCCCAAGCCGCGTTATCGCCCAGCACAGGCGTTTCTGCCCCTATGTAATACGATGGGAAAAAACCCGCGTGCCGCAGCACGAACGCGAGCATGGTTGCCGTGGTGGTCTTGCCGTGCGTGCCAGCCACTATGATCGCTTTTTTCTCTGACATCAGCACCTTTAACACCTCGGAGCGGTGCGCCTCTAAAATGTTCGTGACCACGGCAGTTTTTCGCTCGATATTATCACCGCGAATGGCCGACGAATATACGAGCAGGTGCGCCCCCCACACATTTTTTGCGCTGTGCCCCTTGTAAAAAACAAGCCCCTTCTCCTCCAGCCTGCGCGTCACAGTGCCAGACGCCACATCCGAGCCAGAAACCCGGAAACCGCGATCCAGCAGTAGGTGCGCCACACCACTCATGCCGCTCCCGCCCACGCCGACAATGTGTACCTTCATTGAGCTACCGTGCTTTTTGAAAAGTGCTGCCAACGCTTTCATTTACGCATCTCCTCTAGTACTGCGGCTGCTACCTTGCACGCCGATTCTTGGCACGACACGGATCGGCATCCCTTCCGCATAGCTGACATTTTCTCCGTTGAATTCAAAATCTGCTCTACCTGAAGAGCGAACAACTCCGGTTTTATTTTGTCCTGCTCCACAAGGACTGCGGCTCCTGCCTCGACCATCACGCAAGCGTTGGAGTGTTGGTGGTTCTCCGCCGCTGCTGGATAAGGGACTAGCACCGACGGTATGAGGCATGTCACCAGCTCCGTGATCGAAGACGCTCCGCTCCGCGAAATCGCCATGTCAGATGCCGCATAAACAGAAGCCATGTCTGGACAAAAATCCATCACCCGCGCCCTGAGCCGCGCCCTGCGGTAATTGGTCTCCACCAATGCCAAGTCGTCTGAACCCGTCAGATGTATGAACTGCCAGTGCCTGCTTTGACCTTCCCAAAACGACATGCTTTTTATGGTTGCCTCATTCAGTGCCTTCGCTCCTTGGCTCCCGCCCATCACAAGAAGCGTTTTCCGTTGCGGGTCGAGGCCAAACTTTGCGCACGCCTCTTCTCTGCTGACACGCCCCAGCTCTGGGCGAACTGGCGTCCCTGTCACGGTCTTACGAGCCTCACCAGGCAAGTGCTCAGCACACACGCCGAAGCCGAGCAGCACCCGCGACACCCTCATGGCCATCGCCCGAGTCACTTTGCCTGGCAATGTGTTGGACTCGTGGATAAGCGTGGGCACCCCCATCCTACGCCCGACCATGAGCGGCACTGCTGAGACAAAGCCGCCCATCCCCAGAACGGCATCGGGAACCCATTTTTTAAATAGCCGTCCGCACTGCCACCTCGTCTGCGCCAGCCTGAATATAAATAGCGGTGTTTTCGGCGAAGCCAGCCCCGGCCAACCCATGGCTGGCAAATACTCACTTAAATAATCTTTGTACGGCTCCATCGCCTGCCTGTCCACCTGCTTGTTAGAAAGGAGTAGCATCACCTCGTGCCCCATCGCACGAAGTTCCCCTGCAACCGCAATGCCAGGGAAAAAGTGCCCGCCAGTCCCGCCGCAAGCTATGGCTATGCGTGCGCTCATGCCGCCACCCTCACGCCGTCAGACACCTTGGCTTTCGGCACGCTTTCTGCCACGGAATTGCGAGCCACGCTCATGAGCAGGCCAGTCATAGCCAAGCACGCCACAAGGCTGGAGCCGCCATAACTTATAAATGGCAATGCCAGACCTTTGTTCGGTAAAATATCCGTAACCACCCCCATATTCACAAAACTCTGGACACCTACTAGCGTGGTCACTCCCAAGGCGAGAACTAGCCCGTTCAAATCTGTGGCCCACACAGCGATGACGCCGCCCATGATGATGTAAACTATGAAAGCCAGCACCACTCCCAAGGTACACTTAACGCCCAGCTCCTCGCCGATGATCGAAAAAATAAAGTCCGTGTGAGCCTCGGGCACATAATACATTTTCTGCCGGCTCTCCCCAAGACCTAGTCCGTCAACCCCGCCAGACCCGAGTGCTATCAGTGCCTGCCACTGCTGGTACTTCTGCCCCTTCTTCGATGCCTCCTCACGCTTTACCATATCCTGCTTAGAACCGCCGCCGCTCTCTATGCCTAGGTGCGCCACCATGCGGCTACGCCTCACAGGGTCTTTCAAAACGACCCCAGCTATGAGCGAAAAACCGAAAAAGCACGCCAGAAAAAGATATTGCAGACGCACGCCCACCACCATACAGACCACGCATATCACGCTCCCAAGAAGGAGCGTGGTGCCAACATCCTTCTCAAACAAAATCAGGCCGAGCACCACACTGCAAACGCCCATCGGTATGGCGAAGCCATCAATGAACGCGTGAACACGCGTCTCAGGGCGTCCGTACCAGTAGCCCAAAAACAGCAGGAGCGTTATCTTCGCCATCTCGCTCGGCTGCATCGTCAACCCGCCCACCGAAAGCCAGCGCGATGCGCCATTAACTTTTCTTCCTATGCCAGGCACATAGCACAGAGCCAATGCCACTACCGTGATGGCAAGCAAAACCCATATCACCCGCTCCCACAACCGATAGTCCACCCACGCCATCACGCCCCACGCAACCAGCCCAATACCAAGCCATGCAGCTTGGTTTTTTAAAAAATGCTGGGGGTCGCTGGCCACCAGCACGGCACTGGAACTGTAAAGCATGACGAGCCCTAGCCCGCAAAAAGCGAGGACGATGACGAATAGCGTCAAAGCACTGTGCCTTTTATAAAACATGGGTGGTCTCCATCGGTGTGCTGCTGTGATCTTAATGCGATCCGGCCATCGCCAAGTTAGATGCTTTCCTAGATTTATTTTCCACTGGTGGCTGCGCGGCCTCGCCCGTGGAGACTTCCCCCTTAGGTATTACCAGCTTGGTGCCGATCGAAATCCTAGACGGGTCTTTGATCTGGTTGGCCTGTATTAGCGACTGCTGCGTGACACCCATCTTTTTGGCTATCCTCACAAGCGTGTCACCCTTGCCCACGACATAAACGCCTTCCTTGGACGGCACCGCTGCCTTCGGCGACGACGCTGCTGCTTCCACCTTGGCTGGCACTGGCTCAGCTTTGGCTACCACCGCCGAACCCACTCCAATTTTGAGCGTCTGTCCGAGGCGTATCATGTCGTTCTTCATAGCGTTCGACGCACGCAAATCTGCCACGCTCACACCATATTTTTTTGATATCTTGTGGAGCGTGTCACCTTTGGCCACCGTGTGCGATACGCTCTTGGTTGGAGCTGCTGCAACAGCAGCGGCAACGGGTTGCTTCGCCTGATCCATGCTTTTGTTTTTCGCTTGGGTAGGCTGCTGTTTGACCGATGCCACTGCCGGCTCACCAAAGTCGCCGCCAGACACACCACCTTCCGCTGCATCCAAATCCTCTGGCGTTGGCACAGATTTATCGGAGGCCATATCACCTTTGACAGGGGATGTCTCTACCACGGGCTCACTGGACATGTTGTCAGCACCAATGGTCTCCTCCGTCTTGCTTGGCGATGATTCTGCCAATTGCTGCTGGCCGTCATCTTTTTTGTTGTCTCTCATCCAGTTAAACACCAGCGCTCCGCCGATCACTATCACATGGAGTGCCAGCACTATTAAAAAGACATGCGACATGCGCATGCCTCCTTCGTTTTCGTTTTGTATTTCCTGACTCATATTTATTTTATTGGTTTGTTTGTTTTGGGGTTAGAGTTGTTTGGATTTCAGTCGGCTAACCAGCTCCTTAAACTGGTTGCCACGGTCTGCGTAGTCGCGAAACATGTCGAAACTTGAGCAGCCTGGCGAAAGCATTACGACATCGCCAGGCAAAGCTTTCTGCGAAGCGATCTTCACGGCCTCGGCTAGGCTGCCAGCCATGACGCATGGAGTCTTTTTCCACGAGGTTGCGATTTTCTCTGCCGTCTCGCCTATCAACACCACGGCTCGCGCCTTGCGTGCCACGGCATCCGCCACAAAATCAAAATCAAAACCTTTGTCCTTGCCCCCGGCGATAAGAACCACTGGCGCAGACTGGCTCTCAAGTGCGGCAATCACAGCATCCCCGTTAGTCCCTTTGGAGTCGTTTATGAACTGCACACCGCCGCACTCCGCCACCCACTCGCACCTATGCGGTGCTGGACGGTAGCCCGCCAGCGCCTCGACAATGCGGCTCTCGTCCACTCCGAAAAGGTGTCCCACGGCCAATGCCACCATGGCGTTTTCTGCGTTGTGCAGGCCACGCAAGCGGGTTTGCTCTAACGAAAACACAGCCCTGCCTTTGTATTTCACAACACCGCTCTCGAAAGTGTACTCGCACGCATGTCCCTTGGCAGAAAACCGAACCGTCTTGGCCTTGAGGCTCAAGTCGCCGAAAGACGCGTGAACCACGGCAAAATCCCCAATATTCTGGTTTTCGAAAACGCGCATCTTCGCGGCGAGATATTCGCCCATGCCACTGTATCGGTCCAGATGGTCTGGCGTCACATTCAGCAGTGCGGCTACACGCGGGTGAAACTCCACTATGCGCTCGAGCTGGAAAGAACTTGCCTCCACCACCAGCACATCCATCTCGTGGCTTTTTTGCACCACATCGCTCAAGGCCAGCCCTATGTTGCCAGCCGCACATGACCGTTTACCAGACGCGCTGAGAACAGCGTGGGTCAGCTCAGTAGTCGTGGTCTTGCCGTTCGTCCCGGTGATGACCACCATCGGGCACTCGCAAAAACGGTACGCCAACTCCAGCTCGCTCCACACCGGCACGCTGCAGTCAGAAAATTGCGAAACTAGCGGACGGCGCGGATCCAACCCAGGGCTGAGAATACCTAACTCCACCATGTTTCCAGCGAGGCGGAAACCCGCCCCCACCTCGGCCCGCACTCCCGTCTCGCGCAGGCGTCCTGCCCGTTCTAAAACCCCTGCACTTTTATTTTCGTCAACAACCATAACATCTGCTCCCTGTTTTTTAAGTAGGCAGGCTGCGGCCATGCCACTGACGCCCAGCCCCAAAACAACCACTTTTTTACCAGTCAAATCCGCTCTGTTCACAGCTTGACCAACGCCAAAGTAAGGCCGGTCAAAAACATGACCATTGCCAAGTTGACAGCTACATTGCGAACACGCTCCGCATGCACGATAAATGTCCTGTTTTCGTTTTCTCTGACCATCATTTTTTCCGTTTCCATCGCGTCTCCTGTTTTTACTTTTTCTTATCTGAGTTTCAGCGTCAGCATCGCCATCGCCGCAAAGAAAATTCCGAGTATCCAAAACCGCACTACCACAGCCGTTTCGCTCCATCCTTTCAGCTCAAAATGGTGGTGTATCGGTGCCATTGCAAAAATGCGTTTACCAGTCAGCTTGAACGAGCCCACCTGCAAGATTACAGAGAGCGCCTCCATCACAAAAACCCCACCCACCACCACGAGCAACAGCTCTTGGTTTATACAAATGGCCACCACACCAAGGGCACCGCCTATTGCCAGCGAACCCGTGTCGCCCATGAATACCTTCGCCGGATGGCAATTATACCAGAGGAACCCCAGCGACGCCCCTACCAACGCCCCCATGAATACCGACAACTCACCCACGCCCGGCGAGTACGGCAGTTGCAGGTATGTCGCCATTTTTATGTTTCCAGAAATGTAAGAAAACGCCGTGAACACGCCCGCCACTATCACGGTGCAACCTGCGGCTAACCCATCCAGCCCATCGGTCAGGTTCACCGCGTTGGAAGAACCCATAATCACCAGCGCATAAAATATCAGCGCAAACCAACCCATGTGGAGCACAAGCGATTTGAAAAACGGAAGTTCAAGCTGGCTCGCCTGCTGGAATGTTGCTGGGTTCGAGAGCAGAACCACACCGACAAACACTGCTACAAAAAGCTGCACCAACAATTTCATGCGCCCAGAAATACCGTCTGATTTTTTCTTCCGCACTTTGAGAAAATCATCATAAAAACCGAGTCCGCCAAGAACCACCATCGAAAAAAGTGCCAGCCAAACATAGGCGCTCGCTATGTCCGCCCACAGCAGGGATGCGATCCCCACGGCAGCGATGATCATGACGCCGCCCATCGTTGGCGTCCCCCTCTTTCCCCCGTGCAACTCCGCAAGCCGGTGAACTTCATCCTTAGTGCGTATCGGCTGCCCCAACTTCAGTTCCGTGAGTTTCCTGATTATGAACGGCCCGAAAAACAGGCAGAATAGCAGTGCAGTGCCCATCGCCCCAAGCGTCCTGAAAGTAATATAATGAAAGAGCCTGAAAGGCCCGAACAGGTTCGCCATGTCTCCTAATAGTTCCAACATATTTTATCAGTGGCCGCAAGCGGCCTCCTCCCAGTTTAAATTTTTCAGAATGTTCTCGAAACGAGCGGATCGGGATGCCTTCAGTAAAACCACATCCCCTTCCCTCATGTTCTCCTGCAAAAATGAAGAGACCTCATCGGTGTCGCTAAAAGCCATAGCACCGGCACCAACACCCGCGCCGCGCAAATAATCCGCCACATGCGAGCCGACAACTAAAATTTTATCCGCTCCGCACTCCCGCGCTACACGCCCCATGCGCATGTGCCAATTCGCCACATCGTCGCCCAGCTCGCCCATGGTTCCCAGCACAGCCAGACGCCGCCCTGGCATGCTTGCCAAGTGCCTGAGCGCGGCCTCCATAGAACTCGGATTGGCGTTGTACGAGTCGTCTATCACCGTTATCCCGTTGCGCCGCAACACACGCATCCGTCCGCCAGGCAATGCTACTCCCGCCAGCCCACGAGCCATCTCCGCCATTGATATTCCTAAAGCCAGCCCAGCACCCACGGCCAACGCCGCATTAGATGCCATGTGCATCCCAACCAGTGGCACCTCAAAAATCTGCCTCTCACCGCCACAGACGGCCTCCCACCTCTGACCCTCCGGCGTCGCCTCCCACCTCTCTATGCGCACATCGGCATGTGGGGCATGGCCAACCTCAATCACGCGGCCACAAGTTCGTGTGCGAAGTTTCTTCGTCCACATGTCATCGGCGTTGAGCACCGCCACGCCGCCCTCATCCAGAAACTCCAGCACGCTCCCCTCCTCGTAAGCCACGCCTGCCTCATCAACGAAAAACTCAAGGTGCTCCGCGCCTATATTCGTCACCACGGCCACCGTGGGGCGCACGATCCGCCCGAGCGCGGCGATCTCGCCGGGATGGTTCGTCCCCATCTCGACAACCGCTGCTTCGTGCCCTGACTCCACTGCGAGAAGTGTGAGCGGCACCCCGATATGATTGTTCAAATTTCCATGCGTTTTGGCCGTCTGAAAAACGCTTCCCAACGCCGCTGCGACAAGCTCCTTGGTGCTCGTTTTGCCGTTGCTTCCCACGACTCCCACCACTGGTATCTTCCATTCCCCGCGAACATGGCACGCCAACTGCTGTAGTGCCGTGAGAGTGTTTTTGACTTCTACAAGAGGCAGGGTAGGTGGATATTCTGTGGCATCTCCACAGGAATCCACCAGCGCAAGTGCTGCGCCTGCGCCTGCTGCTTGAGACAAAAAATGGTGGCCGTCGAAGCGTTCGCCGCGTATGGCGACAAAACAGTCGCCAGACTGGATGCTGCGCGAATCCGTATAAAAACGGGTCGCGGACGCTCTGCCGTTGATGGTCGTGCCACCGCATATCGCGGCCATCTCATCGCTTGTCATGCTACGCATGTCGTCCCCCTACATTTTTGCGCCAATGCTTCGGACGCCACTCGCCTATCGTCAAACGGCATCCGTTTCCCCGCTATTTCTTGGTAGTCTTCGTGGCCTTTGCCCGCGATCAAAACAACATCTCCTTCTACAGCCGAAGCCACAGCCTGAAAAATTGCTTCGCGCCTATCCGGCACTACACGCACCGCTGACCTGTCGCGCACGCCAGACAAAACCTGCCCCAAAATCACGCCCGGTTCCTCTGAGCGCGGGTTGTCCGATGTCAGGTAGCAAACATCGCTCAACCTAGCAGCAACTTCGCCCATCTTAGGACGCTTTGCTGCGTCCCTGTTCCCGCCACAACCCATCACAGTGATTATGCGCCCATGCGGCATGTTGCCTATCGTCTCCAAAACTTTTTTAAGGGCATCATCGGTGTGCGCGTAGTCCACAAAAACAAGCAACCCAGCAGAATTTGGGACAACCTCCAGCCTCCCTGGAACAGCGGGTGCCCCGGCCAATGCACCGGCCAATTTCTCCCACGGCACACCGTGGAGTATGGCGCGTGCAGCACCGAGCGCGGCTGCGCAATTGGCCACATTATAGCTGCCAAACAGCGGGATATCCACAGACACTCTCTCCCCGCGCCATGAGAAAAGAGCCTTCGTGCCGCCACCATGCCAGCCCAGTTCCTCCCAACGCAAATCCACACCGTGCGAAGAGCCAAACGAAACGATCTCAAAACGCGTGCCGCCCCCGCCAAGCTCCGCGATTAAACGCGCCCCCCAAGGGTCATCGGCGTTTATCACCGCCACTGGGCACTTAGCCTGCCCGCCTAGCGACTCAAAAAGACCGCGCTTCGAAGAAAAATAGTTCTCCATCGTCCCGTGGTAGTCCAAGTGATCCTGCGTCAAGTTTGTGAAAACAACGGCGTCCCAATCAATCCCTCCGGCACGCTTCTGCGCGAGCGCGTGCGAGGAAACTTCCATCGCGCACGCCTTGCACTCGGCACCATTCATCTCGCGTAGCATGAAAAATAAATCATTCGACTCTGGTGTGGTGTGCAGTGCTGCCACGCGCCTTGAGCCCAGATCATAACCCACCGTCCCTATGAACCCACAAGAGAGCCCGCCCACAGACGAAATTAGGTGGCGCACGAGAAATGCCGTCGTGGTCTTGCCGTTTGTCCCTGTCACACCAGTCATTTTCAGCGAAGCGTCTGGGAAGTCGTAAAACCGCCGTGCCGCATGAGCCATGGCAGCCCTTGCGTCCCCGACTTCCACACATGCCACTGGTGGCTCAACCTGAACGGAACGCTGGCCCACCACCGCAACTGCACCGCGCTCCACCGCCTGCGGCACAAACTCGGAGGCGTCCGCTTTCTGTCCTGGCAGGGCAAAAAAGAGGTCGCCTTTTTTCACCGCCCTAGAATCGCACGCGATACCAGTGATGACAGGGTCAAAGCCGGCTGGCACTTTTTGCAAAGCCAGCCCATCGAGCAAACGCATGAGGTTCATGCCACTCATCGTAATGCTACCTCCATGATGTCTTCTCGCGGCGCGATGTCTAAATGTTTCACTATCCTAGACGCCATCGCGGCGAAAATAGGTGCGGCTACCTGTCCCCCATAAAACTTTTTTCCAGAAGGCTCGTCTATCATAGTTAGAACAACGAACTGCGGATCTTCGGCTGGCAAGAATCCGATAAACGACGCTAGGTAGCGTTTCTTAGAGTAGCTGTGCGTCTCCTGATCCCACTTGTTCGCTGTGCCAGTTTTGCCTGCCACAGTAAAGCCTGGCACTTTGGCCTTTTCAGCAGTGCCATCGCTTGAAACCACAGACACCATTGCCTGTGTGACATCCTGCGCCACATCCCTGCGGATGATCTGCCCCAACTGGCGCGGATTATACTCAGACCATTTCTTGCCGTTATCGTCCACGATAGCTTTCACAAGCATTGGTCTCATGAGTCCCCCGCCGTTGGCCACGGCATTGACGGCTGTCACCATCTGCAACGGCGTCGCTGCTACCTCATGCCCCATGGGAATGCGCGTGATAGAAATTTTCGACCACCGTTTCACTGGACGGAGAGTCCCGGCCTGCTCGCCTGGCAGAACTCCGTTCAAAACAGTTTTGCCGAAACCAAACTTGCGGATATAACTGTAAAGTCCTGCATCGCCAATTTTTTGGCCAATCTTTGCGAAGCCTATATTGCTGGATTTCTGGTAAACCTGACCTACCGAAAGCGCGCCGTGCGGGGACGAGTCATGCAGCACTTTGCCACCAAAAGTGTAACTGCCGTTTTCGCAAAAAATCGGCGTCTCAAGAGTGCAGACATTCTCGTTGAGCGCGGCGGCTATAGTGATCGTCTTGAATGTGGAGCCAGGCTCGAAAGTGTCGGTGATGCAACGGTTGCGCATGCTGTCCCAATCGAGATGCCCACGGTTATTCGGGTCGTATGTGGGGCGGTTGGCCATCGCCAGTATTTCTCCAGATTTCACGCGCATGACGATGGTGGAAGCACCCTTGGGCTGGTACTCCAACACGGCTCTGTCCAGCTCCTCCTCAACTATGTGCTGTATGGTCTGGTCTATCGTGAGAACAACATTGTGACCGTTGCGGGCGGGGAGGTTCTGCGACCGATATATACGGAGTTCGCCCCCTTTGCGATCGCGCTCTGATATGTAGCATCCGTCAATACCTTTCAGTTCTTGCTCGAAAGACCTTTCCACACCCTCGCGCCCCACCTCGTTATGATCCACATACCCGACCACATGCGCCACATTGTGCCCTTCGGGGTAGTGCCGCACGAATGTTTCCTCCGACTCAATGCCTGGCAGGTTCATGGCTTTTATTTTGTTCCATGAAGCCATGTCCACTTTTTTCTTCAAATCCACGCGCCCCTTGGGAAGGCTGAGTTTTGCTGCAACTTCTTGCTGGCTCATGCTGAGCAGCGGCGCGATCTGGAGGGCGATCTCGCCAACGGATAAACACTCTTTCTGCACCTTCTTTTTCTTCCCCTGTTTTTGCAGCACCTCGCGCATCTTGATCAGGTCGGCATATACATTTTTTAGAGGAACGCTCGTGGCCAATACATTGCCGTTGCAATCCAGAATGTCGCCACGCCGCGCATATAGCGTCACCTCCATCGCATGGTTGGTCACTGCGTAGCGTAAAAACTCTTCATGCCGACCGACCTGCAGTGAAACTAGGCGAACGGAAATAACGGTGAACAGCACTACGAGAAAGGCCACAACCCATACTACACGCCAGCGCACTCTGTTGCTCATTCCCTGCCCCCCCCCGAAACAGAGACCAGCCCGCTGGCCGGACGCTTGCGCTCCGTCACTCCGTTCTCGTACATCCGCACTATTTGCGATTGCTCAATCTCCAAGAGGCCGATGTTCATATCGCGTATCTTGCGCCTGAGTTCTTCTGGTGAACGAAGCCTGGCTGCCTGGCTCTCCAAGACGCACACCTCCTTTTTGAGTTCCAGTAGGTAGGCTTCTTGCTTAGATATGGCCGCGTTATCGCGCCTGTTGCTCTCGTCCTGAAAAATCAGTGCTATGCAAATAATGGCCACGGATGCCACGGCCAGCACCATCTTTGCAGCCAGCGTGGGGCCGAACGACTGCGTCTCGCTCTTCAGTTTCCTGCTCATAGCACCACCTTCCCAGCAGGAAAAGGGCGACGCCTCACCGCCCTGAGGCGTGCGCTGCGTGCCCTAGGGTTCGCCTCTATCTCTCCGTCTGACGCCTGCACGCCCTTGCGCGTGACGGCCTCGAAAAGCCACTCAGGATTCGGGACGCTCTCTGGCCACTCAGGCGTCTCCATCCACTGCGTGCCGGTGCGTCGCATGAAATGTTTTACCATCCTATCTTCCAGTGAATGGAATGTGATCACGGCCAAAACCCCGCCCGGCTTCAGCCTGTCGGCAGACGATTCCAGCCCCTTTTCGAGCGAGCCCAGCTCGTCGTTGACCGCCATCCGTAGCGCCTGAAAAGTTCGCGTTGCCGGATGATGCCCACGCCGCCACGCCCCACTGCAAACCGACTCCACCAAAGCAGCCAGCTCCGCAGTGCTGCCAAGCCGCCCTGCACGCCGCTCCCGCAGTATCGCGCGAGCCACCGCACGGGCGCGGGGTTCCTCACCATATTCACGCAGCCAGACCACGATCTCCTCCTCCCCGACAGAATCCAGCAACGCCGAAATCGGCATCCCAGCAAGCGGATTCATTCTCATATCCAGAGGCCCGTCCAGCCGAAAACTGAACCCCCTGCCAGCCGTGTCTAGCTGGAACGATGAAACGCCTAAATCCAGTAAAATACCGTCGAACAACTCCGGTGCCGCCGAGCCCATATCCGCAAAGTTGGCGTGGCGCACTGAAAGCTGTCCCCCGTAGTTGGCCAGCCGAGCAGAAGCCCTCGCCAGCGCGTCGGGATCCCTGTCCAATGCAACCACGGAAGCCCCTCTCTCCAGCAAAGCACCAGTGTGCCCGCCATCCCCGAGCGTCCCGTCC
>JFJP01024577.1_pt1 | contig 18478 bp, 13 predicted proteins | sample 431651 | NCBI WGS metagenome assembly JFJP01 (sample SAMN02602958, study PRJNA72255) | Microbial mat metagenome, whole genome shotgun sequencing project. | biome: fresh water; feature: sink hole; material: water; isolation source: purple microbial (photo- and chemosynthetic) mats found in...
ATGAAGCTGGTGGGCGTGACTTAGTACTGGCGCGAGAGTTTCTTGAGGAACTCGCTGGACCAGTTCTGCGTGTCGATGTGGAAGAACTTGACCATGTCGACGCACTTCTCGCGGACGTCTGAGGGCAGGGAGAGCTGGCCGATGAACTTTTCTGCGACGGAGACGAGGGCGTCCGTGGGCCACTCGAAGTACCAGTCGATGGCGCAGCAGTTGACGAGAGCGGGGAACATGCGGATCTTGTCGCGCAGGTTGCTGCCGATGGGCGAGAAGCACAGCACGACGTGGAGCTTCTTCTTGGTGGTCTCGACGAAGAGGCCCATGAGCTGGTCTGGCGTCTCGACGCCTTCCTTGTCGAGGCTCTTGGCGTTCTTGCGGCTGAGCTCGAGGATCTCTCCTTTTTCTTCGGGGGGGAAGAGGTTGGGGACTTCTGCGTTGTTGAGGAGGTTGTTGATGTCTTCGATGAAGCTTTCGTACTTGACCTGGCTGTCTCGGAAGAGGAAGACCGTGTTCTCCGCTTTGCCGCCTGCGACTTTGAGGGTGCGCTTCAGGTCTTCCTTCCACTCGGCGACGCCGTACTGTTTGGAGAGCTCGATGGAGAAGAGGTTGCTGTCGCTCATCTTGGCGGCGAGCCTGGTGAGGCAGGAGCGGCCGGAGCCTCCGACTCCGACGAGGAGCGCGTTGGCTCCGGGCTGTTTGAGGATGCGGGAGATGATGAGGAGGTGTTCGATGGCGAAGTTGAAGAGCACGATGTTGAGCGGCTTGTCGCTCATGGTGTCGTACTGCTGGAGAGAGTTTTCGCAGGCGCGGATGAGGCGGTCGTAGTCGGTGATGGGTTCGTAGGGGCGGTTTTTGAGCGTCGGCGCGCTCATCACGTCGCTGAAGACCAGGCCGCGCATCTCTTCGAGGGTGTCGACTCTGCGGTTGCCGTCGGTGTCCAGGTCTTGCATCAGCGTGTCGAAGTTCTCGCCGAGCACCTTCTGGCAGGTCTTCTTCACCAGGTCGTTCAGCAGGTACAGCCTGTCCTCGACCGAGTTCAGCCGGTCGCCGAACACGCGCCAGACCTCGTGGACCCACAGCCGCGAGGCGACTTCTTTGGTCTTCACTTTCTCGCGGTCGGCCATGCAGATGCCGAAGACGACTTTGGCGAAGTCTCTGAGGTTGAAGAGGTAGTGCGACTTGGAGGGGAGCGGCTTGAAGCTGGCGACGACGTTGGAGTAGATTTGCAGCGTGGCTTTGACCAGCGGGACGGAGAGCTTGACGATGGCTTCTTCGAAGCGGCCTGCAGTGAAGCGCCAGTTGAGGATGGAGCGGAAGATGAGCTCCATCTGCGAGTCGTCGATGCTCGCGAAGGAGACGAGACTCATGAGTCGCTGGAAGCGCGGCGTGATGGAGTTGCGGCCGGGGCCGGGCGGACTCATGGCGGAGAGGAAGACGATGTCTTCGATCCTCTTGAAGGGCTTGAGCTTCTCGGCCAGGTCGTACCAGCCGCCCTTGCCCAGCAGCTGCCGCAGCAGCTCGATGGGGGGCTGCGCGCCGAAGACTTCCTTGCGCGGCATGCTGAGGTCGTCGACGAAGAGGGCCATCTTTTTGCCGGGGGGAGGCCCGAAGATGCCTTTGCTGCTGCGTCGCATGAGCGAGCCGTCGATGATTTCCTGCAGCTGGAAGGCCGTGGTTTGGGCCGAGAAGCCGATTTCGAGGGTCTGGTACTTGCTGCGGTCGAGCTTGTTGAGGATGCGCTTGACGTAGATGGTTTTGCCTGTGCCGGTGGGGCCGCAGATGAGCACGTGGCAGTCTTGCTCGATGTAGCCTTCCAGGATGATGCTGTAGCGGACCAGGTCGACGGTGTCCACGATGATCTCGTTGGCGAGCATGGTCTCGGAGTAGGCCGTGTTCTCCTGGATCTTGTCGGCCCACCTGACCCACCGCAGGTAGACCTTCATGCCTTCCTCCTCCTCGTCCTTCTCCGGCGGAGGCACGAAGACCTCGAGGTTGTACTCGAAGACCCGGCCAGATCCGCCGTCGGGCAGCTCGATCTTGCGGTGCTTCTTGGCCAGCTCTGCGTCGAGCGAGGCGTCGGGGGCGTTGATCAGCTTTTTGAGGGTGGAGTCGAACTTCTGGCGCACCTCGAGACTGAGCGTGGCTCCGAAAGACCAGACGGTCGCGTAGGTGAAGACCTTGTCGAAGTAGGCTTTGCGTTCTTTGAACTCGAGCGCGTTGTGGAACTTATTGTCTTCGAAGCGCTTGAGGAAGGGGTGGGCGAGTTTGAGCAGCGTGGTGAGCATGTTCTGGACCGGCGTGGGGGCGACGAGTTCGAAGCTGCCTTTCTCGAAGTGCTTGATCAGCGGGGTGACGATGTTGCTGAAGTAGAGGTCCATCTCTTCGAGCTCGAAGTCTTCGAGGGTTTTGGGCAGGGAGTTCTTCCAGCTTTTGTAGAGGTGGTACCAGCCGATCATGTGGGGCTCCATCAAGATCATGCCGCAGCGCGAGACCGTGGCCGGGGAGGCGACGAGCAGGTCCATGGGTTCGATGATGAGGTTCATGGTGTTGCTCATGTAGAAGACGTCTCCGTTCTGCAGACAGAGCTTCTTGTTGTCGTCCAAGACCGTGTTCATGCTCTCGATCCAAATGGCGTCGACCGGCCCGTCGAACCAGAGCCAGCGCCGCTCGCCTGGCACGTCGTTCGCGAGGCTCTTGAACTTGGAGGGCAGCACGCCGTCGGTCCACTCGTTGGTCGCAGGGTCCGAGTTGCCGTAGAGCTGCTTCATGGTGATCGACTTGGGGTTGATGATGATGAACTCGGTCTTCATCTCTTCGCCGAACTTGTCGTGCATCAGCGTCAGCGCTTCGGCCAGCACCTCGATCGCGCTGGTCTTGCAGCCGTACGGGTCGCCGACGACCATGAGGCCGTGCCGCACGAGGATCATCTGGTAGATCTGGATGATCTTCTCCACGAAGTAGTCCACTGCCTGCAGGCCACGCTTCTTGATGACCTCGCTGATGCACTCAATGAGCCGCGAGAAGTCCGCTTCGGGGAGCTTGGTCTCGGGGAAGAGGTCTCCGGTGATGGCTTTGAAGAGCGGCAGGTCGATCGAGAGGAACTTGGCTTCGTTGACCTCGTTGATGGCTCGGAGGATCTGGATGTCTTCGTCTTCGTTCGGAGCTTTCTTCCGCAGGTTGCCTGCAGCGACCAGGACGGAGTTGACTGCTCTCATGCCGTAGTCGTAGTGTTTCTGGGCGGAGATCTGCTCGGAGCAGAGCTTGTAGGTCGTCACGATCTTCTTGGAGAGCGGCTGCGCTTTCGAGAAGCCGTAGGAGTACAGTCTGATCTCTCCGATGAGCGCGTAGTCGGGGACCATCATCGCGACGGACCGGAAGAGCGCCTTGAGGTTGTCGGGGAGCTCTGAGCGGCCTGCGTAGCCGGGGTTCATGGTGATGAAGCAGTTGCAGGTGAGCTTGAGTTTGATCATGCTGCCTGCGAACTCGAACTGGGTCTTCTTTTCCTTGACGGCGATCTGGATGCTCTGCAGCTGCTGCGCGATGACGGAGAGGACTTCGAGCTTCAGCAGGTTGAACTCGTCGAAGCAGCTCCAGCCGCCTGTGCAGCAGAGGCCCTTGAAGAACTTGGCCATGGAGCCGATGTTGAGCGTCTCGGAGCAGTTGAAGACGACGATCATCCTCGCGAGCGCTTTGGCCAGGTCTTTGACGGTCTCGGTTTTGCCCGTGCCTGCAGGGCCTTCGGGGGCGCCTCCGTAGTTGAGGCCGATGGCTCCGCAGAGGGTTCGGTAGCAGCGGTCGGTGAGGGGCGTGATGACGAGTCTGGAGGAGTTTCCGAGGTACTCGTAGTTGTAGTCGAGCGCTGCGTTGATCATGCGGACGACGGTGTCGAACTGCTTCTGTTCGGGCTTGATCTCCCAGTAGTAGCGCAGCTGGGCCTCGTAGTCGAAGTCGGTGATCGAGGTGACGCGCGCTTCGATGAGCTGGCGGATGACTTCTTTGCTGTGCACGTCGAGCACGATCAGCGATTCGAGCGTGCAGCGGTTCAGCGGGCTGAGGTTCTTCTTGACCAGCTGCACGATTTTGAGGAGCTGGCTGAGCGGAGCTTACGTCGCTGTCGAGCTTGCGGTAGTACTTGGGCAGGCCTTCCCTGCCTTCGGAGATGGCTTTCTCGGTGTCTTTGGTCCACTCGGTCATGTCCACGTTGAGGACTGCCTGCGCTGGCCGGTCCATGACGACTGGGTCACCTGAGCCTACACTCTTCGCGCGGCATGCGCTCGTAGTCGACCAGGGCGACTTCTACGGACTTGCGGATCTCGAGCATCATGGTTTCTTCGACGATGGCGATCCAGGCCTCGACCAGGCCTTGGTGCGGGATGGTCGGGATGGGCTGCTCGAACTTGACGAACTCTCCTTCGGAGCTGGTCATGCCGAGGATGACGCTGTTGGAGTCGAAGGCGAGCGACTTGATGCCTTCGAAGAGCACTTTGACGTACTTCTGGATCTTCGTGGCGTCTCGGGCTTCGGACAGGACTTCGATCAGCGAGTCTTCGGACAAGAAGTAGAAGCGCGGGAACAGCGTGCGCTTTTTGTCGAGGTAGCTGAAGAGGCGGTCTTGGATGCCTTCGAGTTTCTCGAGCATGCCTTTGAGGGTTTCCTTGAGCGACTGGTCTTCGGGCAGCTTGATCGCTCGTGCGTTGTTGAGCGAGTGGGACATGATCTCTTTCCACTTGAGGTTCACCTTGGTGAACTCTGCGTCTTCCTTCTGCAGCTCGCGCTTGATGTCGGGGGAGGCGAAGATCGGCTGCAGGTAGATCCAGGCGGCTTGGACTTTGAGCCAGACGTTGAGGGTGTCGCGGATGTAGAGCAGGTCGGACTCCCACTTGCCGATGCGCACCTCGAAGATCTTGGCGTACTGCGAGCCTTTCATGGTCTGGGTCTGGATGATGTGGTCGTCGAGGATGGTCTGGATTTCGTCGACGCTGTCTCCCACGATGGCGTATCCGCCGGTGTCTTTCCAGCTCTTGAGCTTGATCTCGATGCCGTCCCACTCGGTGACCATTTTGTTGAGCAGCAGCAGGTTCTTGTACTCCTTCTCGGCCTGGTCCGAGACATCCTGCAGCTCTGTTTTGAAGTCGGTCAGGTTGTTGCTGGTGCACTCTGCGAGGTTGTGGGAGGAGTTGGTGGTCCACTTCATGTCGATGCGTTTGGCTTCGAGCATCTGGTTGATTTTGTCCCAGTGCCTGTCTTCCATCGCTTTGGATGAGAGCGAGACGAGCAGCGGCGTCTTCTGGAGGAAGTCGAAGATGTTCTTCGAGAGCGTCTCTGCGGCGAAGATCGCTTTTGTGGGTTTGGGGTCCATCTCTTTGAACTTGTTGAGGATGCCGCTGACGCTGCCGGCCATCACCTTGGTCTGCTTGATGACTTCCTGCGCGTCGATGGAGAAGATCGGTTCTTTGTTCCAGCGGCCGATGTCTTGGGTGGCTTTGTCGAGCGTGAGCCAGAGGTCGCGGAAAGGGGCGACTTTCGAGATGACTTTGTCGAGCTCTTCGAAGCCAGACTTCCTGATGGAGAGCTTCTCTTGGTTGTCGTTGATTTCTTTGGCGTCTGCCTGGCAGAGCTCGAGGATGTTGTTGATTTCGGTCACTTCGTTGACTGCGTCCTTCACTTCGATGGCTTCCTTGCCCTTGACGTCTTCGAGTCTTCGGAGGACGTTCTGCAGGTTGGCGTCGAAGGACTCTTTGCGTTCGCCGAGTTTGCCTTTGATGGCGTCTTTCATGGTGGCCAGGATGTCTCGAGCGCGTGCGAGGTCTTCGTCGATCTTGTGGATGACTTCTGCGGTGGCGCGAACGCTGGTGAGGGTGGAGGAGTCGACCTGGAAGCTGTAGCGGTAGAGGAAGAAGAGCATTTCGGTGGCTTCGTTGAAGACTGCTTTCATGCGTGCTTTTTCTTTCTTCTCGATGAGGTCTTTGCGCTTGTCGCACTCTTCGTAGTGGCTGGCGTCCATGGGGTTGAGGCTGCTTTGGCCTCGCGGGTTGAAGATTTCGAAGAGCTTCTTGGTCTCATCGGAGACTTCAGAGTTCATGAGGTTCATGTTCTTGAGCACGGAGTTGAGGACGGTTTTCTCGAGCAGCTGGCACTGGTTGAGGAGGTCTTCGCGGATCTCTCTGCAGTCGATCATGATCATGCTCATGTGGATTTCGAAGGGGATTTTGTTTTCGATTTGCTGCGCGGTGGAGCGGAAGCTGTCGATGAGTTTCTGGTATTCTTTCTGCGAGAGCTTGTTCTTGAGCACGACGGTCAGCTTGTCGGATTCGGAGAAGAGGAACTCGAAGGGAGCGAAGACTTCGGTGACTTTGTCGACTGCGTTGAGGTTGTCAGTGAGGACGCGGTCGATGTGCTGCTTGGCCTCGAGGACGGTCTCGTCTTCCCTGCCGTTGACCGCGAAGAGCGTCTTTTCGCTGAGTCTGGCGAAGTTGTTCTGCGGCAGCGCGATGTTCTCCGAGCAGCCGACTACTTCGTCGACCAGCTTCAGCACTTCTGCGCGGATGGTTTCTGTCCGGTCTGCGAGCTTTACTTTGCGGTCGTCGCCTCGGATGAGCTTGACGATCAAGAAGCTTTTCTGGAGGAACTTTTTGGGGTCGAGGTCGTTCTCGATGCACTCCTGGGGAGTGAGGTAGGTCGGCAGCTCGAAGCGCGCGATGAAGTCTTTGAGTTCGGTGGTGGACTTGTAGACGAGTCCGCGCAGCTGGCCGCTCATCAGCATCTTCGTGGCTGTGAAGAACTTGGCGATCTCGGACTTGTCCATGATGCCGAGCTCGTTGTGGTAGATCTTGGCCACTTCCTGGATCCAGGTGCTCTTGATGCGGCCGCCGACCGCGGTGATCGCTTTCTTCTGTCTGCTGAAGAAGTCGACGGGGCTCTCGGTCTGCTCGAAAGGCCGGGGCAGGAGGAAGAAGGAGTCCTTGCCGATCTCGCCCCAGACGCCGATGATGCTGAGGGTGGCGTGGTTGTAGTTGACGAGGCCTTTGCGGATGTCTGTTCTGGCCGCGTCGCACTTGTCGACCCAGTTCTGGTCTGCCATGATGCCTTTGGGTTTGGCTTCTCCGTACTCTTCGGGTTCGTCGAAGCGCTGGAGGATGCCGATGCGCATCTTCTCGAGGTCTTCTCGCAAGATGTAGTCGAGGATGGACTTCTTGACTGCGAGGTGGTAGTCGTGGTTGATCTCACCGAGGACGCCGTCGATGACGCGCTCCATGGTGGCCTGGTCGAGGTCTTTTTGGTTTGCGGGGATGAGGTCGAGGACGTTGGTGATCCAGTACTGTCTGATGGGTGCGACGACTTCAAGAGGGATCTGGTCTTCGATGTACTCGCTGTAGCGTTTGTGGCAGTTGAGTTTTGCTTCGATCTTGGGTTCGAGCAGTCTGTTTTGGTCGCGGTCGATGAGGTACTGGATCTCTTCTTCTTCGGTGGCGACTGCTTGCAGCAGCTCTTCGTTCGCGGTGAGCTTGGTCTTGTTTTCTTTGATTTTGAGGTAGGCGATTTCGTTGGTGTCTGGGTCGAAGTAGAGGAACTTGGTCGGCACGGAGTAGAGCAGGCCGATCCTCGAGCTGGCGCTGAAAGAGTTGTACTGGGAGATGACTGGAGCTGCTTGCGTGCGGGAGTAGAGGTCGATCACGGGCGGACACCTGATCCTCGCGAAGGGTGCTTTGGAGAAGACCGCCTTGACCAGGTTGGAGGGGTCTCCGGCCATCAGCGAGAAGTTCTGGTTGAGGGCCAGAGGGTCTGTGCCTGCGCCGAACATGAGGTTGTAGTCTTTGTTCTCTTCGTAGTTCGGAGGCGCTGCCGTGCGTCTGATGGGGCTGACGAATTCGGTCTGCTGGGAGAAGACGCTTTTGATCAGCGTGGACTTCTGGTTCGCGTCCAGCTGGTGTTTGTGGTCGCGCTCTTGCTTGAGCTTCTCCTCGAGCAGCAGTGCAGAGTCGCGCTGGCTGTCGGACTTGGGGTCGCTGCGCAGGTAGCCTTCGGGGGCCAGCGGGCCGGTCCGCAGGGTCATGTCGATGATGTTCTTGACGGTGATCTTCTTGTGCGTGGCGACTTTCTTCGCGCGGACGAAAGGCATGTACCGCAGGTTGCGATCCGCGAGCAGGAACTTTCCGAGCGTGCCCAGGTCGAGCTGGAAGCTGCCCGAGTAGAACTCGAGGAAGATCTGCGCGATCTCGCTGAAGACGTTCTCGATGGCTTGCCGCATGACTTCTCTGTCGATGCTCGTGAGTTTCTTGATGTTCGCGAAGTTGATCGAGACGATGGGGAACCGGTTTTCGCGGATATCTAACTCCTCGTAAAAGAGGTTGCACTTCTTGAGGAAGTTGTCGTCCATCCTGAAGTAGACGACCGGGTCTTCTTTGTAGGTCTGCGCGCTGATGGTGCCAAGCCCCGTGATCTTGATCGCTCTGCCGAGGTCCAGCTCGCTCTTGGTCCACCTGGCTCAGCCGATGCTACTTCATGAAAGCGTTCCAGCTTTCGTGGTAAGAATTGTTGCTCACCAGTGTCGAGATGAGTTCTTTTTGACCGGAAAACCTGCTCACCAGTCGCTTACCGCGTCAGGCACCGGTCGATGATCTTTTCCAGCGTTATCAGGCTGATCTCGTTCATCTTGTACAGATTACTTCGGAGTGGGAATCAAAGGGATTAACTTAATTCGATTGGTCGCGCTGGGAACAAATGCGACAGAAGAACAATCTGCAGATTCACAGGCAACGCTGATGGAAGAACCGAGCAGCTCGAGCTACTCCGAGTCGCAGACCACGCACAAAGAGGTCAGCCAGCTCTCCCAAATTTCGATCCACTTCGACAAAGAAGAAGTTAAGTTTCTGTATTTCAATCTGAACTGCAATTTCCTCAAGTGCAACGAGCTGCTCTCCAATGTGCCGAACGAGAAGATCAAGAAGTGCATCGAAGACCTGGAGTCGCGGAGAGTCACCAAGTCGCAGTTCGCAGCGAGTCTCAACAAACTCATCGCTGATAAGCTCGACGAAGACGAGCGACTCAAGAAAAGAGTCAGGCTCACCATCGACTTCAGTCAGTGGAAAGCGCAGAGGTCTTCCTCTCCGGTGCTCTGCAGACTCACCACGCACAACTTCCAGACCGTCTGCCAGTTCCTGGACCTCTACTCGCTCTACGCGCTGAGTCTCACGGAGAAGTACTTCTTCAAAGTCGAGAAGCTCTCTCCGTTCTACAAGGTCCTCTCCTCGATCGCCTTCAAGCAGCTGCCGCAAGCAGACGAGAGCGTCTACTCGGGATTGCTGGAGATCGTGAAGAAGTCTTCGTTCGACCAGATGCCTGCGGAGCGCAAGCAGAAGGTGCTGCAGGACGTGCGCAGGTTCGTCTGGCAGAAAGACCCGAAGCAGATAAAGACGACCAAGAAGTACTTCGGCGAAGCGGTGAACAACTTCCGCGAGATGTTCTTCCGCTTCCCGCACCTGCGCTTCGACGGCTTCTACTGCTGCACAGAGACCTACTTCCGCAAAGGCATGGCAGACATGACCGGCTTCTACGTGCCGATCCACTACGTGAAGAGCTACCGCTACCTGCGCTACTTCGACTCGGGCCACGTGCTCTACTGCATCTCCACGAAGCACTTCTCGCTGGAGACCGCGCTCAAGCTGCTCACCAGAGACTACTACGAGAAGAGCTACCTGCAGAGGCGCGAGAACCAGCCGACGATGATGTTCGGCGAGTTCATCCTGAGCAACGGGTCGGTCAGCATCAAGATGCCCGACAAGGCTTGGATCAACGAGATGGAGCACGTGATGCACGCTGGAGAAGGCTTCGACGACAACCACCTGCAGATCGTGCACCACGTCATGCGCGACATCGAGACCGGAGCAGTGCACCAGATGGAGCACGACATGAAGCAGAAGGAGCGCTACTACTACTTCTCACCCGTCCCCCAGTTCCTCGCAGACATCTCCTGCAGCCAGACTCGAGCGATGCTCACCTTCAGACACCCAGACGCGCAGATGGCCGAATAACTAACTCTTACCTCTCCACTCCACTCCCGTCGCTCTCGCCTAGCACTCTCCGCCTGGCGACCGACCGCGAATTCTACCATAAAAACCGCTCGACACCTCTAGAGATAATTAATGCAAGCGAAGCAATTCTCCAAAGCGTTCGAAGACAGACTGGCAGACATCAAGAAAGCGCTCCAAGTCCAGCGGCCAGAAGACCAAGCAGACTACCTGAAGAAGCTGCAGCAGCAGATCCACGAGCTCAAAGAGCTGGTACCTTCGACTGACCAGACCAAAGACTTCGAGCTCGAGTTCGGCGCGGACGCCAGCTGCAAGCCGCTGATCAAGGAATGCAACAGCAAGATCCGACAGTCGAAGCACGACTACAGCGAGAAAGAAAGCCAGCTCTCGATGCTGCAGTACAAAGACCTCATGGCTGCCGATGTCGACGACGAGGCAGGCCAAGACGAGAAGTCCGCAGGCCTGGTGCGGCAGAAGCGCATGCTCGAGGAAGGCAGGCGGAACCTGGGCCTCGCCACGGAGTACTCCTCGAACATCGGCACCGAGCTGAGCCGACAGAAAGAGAAGCTGCAGAAGTCGCTGAGCACGGTACTGTCGGCTGACCCAGACCAACGAGATGACGGCAGACCTCGGCGTCTCGACTTCGCTGCTGGGCTCGCTGGAGGCGATCCGGAGAAAGAACCGACTGATCTACTACGGAGTCTTCGGCTTCGCAGCAGTGGCGATTCTCTTCTTCATCCTCCGCTAACGACTGTCTCTTCTGTAGTACTTCCCGAGGTTTGTCTGTCGGCGAAAAAAATGGTCCTTATGAGGCTCGAACTCATGACCTTGGAGTTATTAGCTCCACGCTCTAACCTACTGAGCTAAAGGACCGGTGCTGGTTAAAGGCCTGCTTCGCGTGATCAACTGCGAGCAGTCGAGATTTGGTGATGGCTTTTGTTTGCCCGAGAGATACGCTATAATTAAATGGAGCAGATCGAACAGCAGGAGATGTTCACCCGATTCAGCAGATACTTCGTCGGGGGCCCGAAGATCGTCCGCAAGACTTCGAAGAAGGCCAAGAAGCTCATGGACAACATCGAGAAGCAGAAGGAGGCAGGCGTCGACTCGTACCCGGCCTTCGCGACGCTCGAAGAGAGCATCGCGTTCAAGCGCGACATCTCGAAGTCGCTCTGGGACAAGTTCGACCCTGTGAAGGTCGAGCGCGACTGGAACCAGTGGTGGGTCGAGAACAAGTTCTACTCGATGAGCAGCGAAGAGGCTGCGACGGTCCCGAAGGAGCGTCGGTTCACCATCGCGTGGCCGCCTTCGAACGTGACGGGCTACCTGCACCTCGGCCACGCGATCTGCGCCTCGATCGAAGACGGCCTGTCGCGCTGGCACCGCATGCGTGGAGACAAGACGCTCTTCGTGCCCGGCGTGGACCACGCAGGCATCGCGACGCAGGCAGTCGTCGAGAAGAAGCTGCTCAACGAGCGCGGCCTCAAAAAGACCGACCTGGGCCGCGAGAAGTTCGTCGAAGAGATCTACAAGTGGAAGGACCACTCGTGCCTCCGCATCGTCGAACAGATCAACACCATGAGCTGCTCGGTCGACTGGGACCGCTTCATCTTCACCATGGACGACCCGCGCAACAAAGCAGTCAACGAAGCCTTCGTCCGCCTCTACGAGATGGGCGTCATCTACCGCGCCAACAGACTCGTCAACTGGTCCTGCTCGCTCCGCACCGCCATCTCCGACCTCGAAGTCAACTTCGAAGAGATCTCCAAGCCGACCAAGTTCCAGGTCCCCGGCCACTCCAGCTGGTACGAGTTCGGCACGCTCACTGAATTCGCCTACAAAGTCAAAGACTCCGAGGAGGAGATCGTGGTGGCCACCACGCGTATCGAGACCATGCTCGGAGACACAGCCGTGGCCGTCCACCCCGACGACGAGCGCTACAAACACCTCATCGGCAAGCAGCTCGTGCACCCCTTCATCCCCACCAGACTGCTGCGAGTCATCGCCGACGCAGAACTCGTAGACCCGAGCTTCGGCACGGGAGCCGTCAAAATCACCCCGGCCCACGACCCCAACGACTTCGTCTGCGGCACCAAACACGGCCTCGAGTTCATCACCATCTTCAACGACGACGGCACGCTCAACGACAACGGAGGCAAGTACAAAGGCATGCTCCGCTACGACGTCCGCGTGCAGATCTGGAAAGACCTCGAAGCCCTCGGCCTCTTCCGCGCGAAGAAGCCGCACGCCATGCGGCTGGGCTTCTGCGACCGCAGCAAAGACGTGATCGAGCCGATGGTCAAGCCGCAGTGGTACGTGAAGATGACGCCCGAGCTCGTGCAGCACATGCTCGCAGTCGTCAAGAACGAAGAGCTGAGGATCACGCCCGGCGTCTACGTGAACACCTGGAACGGCTGGGTCAACAAGCTCGAAGACTGGTGCGTCTCGCGCCAGCTCTGGTGGGGCCACCGCATCCCCGCCTACCTCGTCAAGGTCAAAGACTCCCAGCACATCCCCAACCTCAACGACGGCAAAGACTGGGTCATCGGCCGCGACCTCGAAGAAGCCACCAGGCGCGCCGAAGAGAAGTTCGCCACCTCGCGCGACAACCTCATCCTCACGCAAGACGAAGACGTCCTCGACACCTGGTTCTCTTCGGCCCTGTACCCCTTCTCCATCTTCGGCTGGCCAGACAAAACCCCCGACCTCGAGACTTTCTACCCCAACTCCATCCTCGAGACCGGCCACGACATCCTCTTCTTCTGGGTCGCCCGCATGGTCATCATGGGCTACTACCTCACCGACAAGACGCTGCCCTTCAAGCAAGTCTTCCTGCACCCCATCGTCCGCGACGAAAACGGAGAGAAGATGTCCAAGAGCAAAGGCAACATCATCGACCCCCTCGAGATCATCCAGGGCTGCTCGCTCGACGTGCTGCTCGAAAAGATCAAGAACTCCCAGCTCAACGAAAAAGAAAAGACCAACTCGATCGCGCACAAGAAAAAGGTACGCGCTGCTCACCGCAGAAGTTCTCGGCCGGCATCCCCGAGTGCGGCACGGACGCGCTGCGCTTCGGCCTGCTGAGCTACATCCACCCCGGCAAAGACATCAACCTGGACCTCAACGTGATCATCGGACTCCGGCAGTTCTGCAACAAGATCTGGAACTCCTACAAGTTCGCCATGATGAACATCGGCAGCGACTTCCACTACGACGCCTCCAACATCCAGCCCCAGCTGCTGAACCTGGCAGACCGCTGGATCCTCAACAGACTCGCAGCAGCCTCTCGCGACATCAACACAGCCTTCGAAACCTACATGTTCTGCGACGCAGCAGGCAGCTTCCAGCAGTTCTGGGTCGACAGCTTCTGCGACATCTACCTGGAGTACTCCAAGATCGCCCTCAAGTCAGACCAGCGAGCGCTGCACACCAAAACCATCCTGTAAGCCCAGCTCACCAGCTTCTTCATCATCGAGAACGGCCTGCGGCTCCTCCACCCCATGATGCCCTACATCTCCGAAGAGCTCTACCAGAAGCTCCCCGTCTGGCCCACCAAAAGCAAGACCGTCTCGCTCGCAGGCTACCCCGAGCCGCGCCAAGACCACTTCTTCGAAGACACCAGCCAGTTCGACTCGCTCTTCGAAGTCATCACCGACATCCGCAAGCTGCTCGGCACCCTCAACCTCCCGCCCAAGTCTTTCCCGCAGGTGCACGTCTCAGTCGCTGCCAACGAAGCCCGCGAACACAACGAAGCTCTCGTCCGCGAGTACGGTGAGTTCGTCGCCAGTCTGGCCAAGACCGGCGAGGTGCGCCTGCTCGAAGGAGCGGCTGCCGCCCCCAAAGGCTGCATGAGTGTGCTCTCCTCCAAAGTCTTCACGGTGAACCTCGAGGTCGGCCAGTTCATCAAAGTCGAAGACGAGATCAAGAAGATCCAGAAAGCAGTCACCGAGAAAGAAAAGCTTATCGACGCGCTCAAGAAGAAGCAGGCATCGGCCGAGTACCAGAAGACTCCCGAAGACATCAAGCAGAAGGACAAAGAGAAGCTGGAGCTCTACGAGGCGGAGCTGGCCACGCTGCGCAGCAATATCGACGGCTACAAGAAGCTTGTTTAATTATTAAGCCTGGTGCTTGAAGTTCTTCTTCTCCATGTCCACGATTTGAGCTGCTCACCCGAGCGTACCTAGGATCTTCTGCTTCGAAGTCTCCATGATCTCCCCGCCGATGATCATCTCGTCCAGGATCGCGTAGACCATGTTGAAGTTGAAGATCAGGTCCAGCTCTTTGACCTCGCCGAAGTAGTGGTCGAGCACCTCGACGAACAGCTGGATGAACTCGAGGTAGGCCAGCTCGCTGTCGTTCACGTCGATGCAGATCGCGATGAACAGCGCTTTGAACCTGCGGTAGACGATCTTGTAGTTGCGGAACTGGCTCAAAGACGGGTACCTCGATGAAGTTGGTGAACTTGGACCCGCGCGACACCAGCAGCCGGTGCAGCTCCGTGATCAGCTTCTGCTGCTCCTGGTCCCCGTAGTTCACGTACCAGCGCGACAGGCGCAGCTTGCCGTAGGTGTTCATCGCGAAGATAAATCGAATCTGCCTCACTCGTCTCTACCATCCTGCTTCTCTCGACTGCGGAATTAATCTCCTGCAGAGCAATTTATATAATCGAGGCCAGGCAGGCTCCACGGCGGTCTTAATCGCTCGAATTTTTCCTGCCCTGGTCCGTTTCGCCCCCTCCGCGGACGGACTCGCGGGATCCCGCCTGAAATCAGGCCTGGCCGGTCGGTCGTGCCCGTCTCTGCGAGCGATCGCAGGGACAGCTCCGAGCAATCGGGGTGGTGCGATGGTACCTCGGTACAGAAGTCGGTATTTGCTAGGAACCACTCGAAAAACCTTTCAAGTAAACAGTAGGCTAATCTTAGGATCATCTAGACACTTGAACTGCTCATGCCGCTTTCGCTCGTCCAGGCCTCCTCCCCAAGATACAAACCTTCGCTAATTAAACTTGCCCGTTACAACCGCTCCGAATTAATTAAGCGATTTGTTGACTCTCGAACAGGCTCTTCTCTTCTTTCTGGGCTGACGCTATCTCAAAACACCAACAGACCGCGAGAATCAGCTCCAGGAACCTCAGACCCACCAGCAGCCGCGATCAGACTCGAAATCCCTCCAGAATGCCCTCGAGAGATTCGCTCGAACAGCGCTGCTTGAGCTTCAGGATCCTAATTGGAGGCCTCAAGAGGCTTGATCCAGATGAAAACAATCGAATTTACGATTTATTATCAAATTCGGGTTTAGCTTTTGGATCCAGCATCGCTAGATAAGCAGGCAGAGACGATTAGATAATTAAACCGGATCAGCGATGTCACAACACTCGCCAGACAGCTCTGCAGGTTCAGGTTTGCATTCAACCCACATTCCCAAACACATAACAGTTATTCACAAGTAGACAAACGCAAAGACGACGCCAGCCCTGGCAGAGAGAAGAACCGCAGAAGGGAATCATCGCACAGATCTTCAGGGTCAAGCGATTCAGGCAAAGGAAGAAAGGACCGCAGAAGCAACTCCCGCAAGAGGTAGCCCCGACTCACCGGCAGACAAGAGTCAAGGTCGAACTCACGAGAGGGAGAGAAGAACGACGGAAGAGTCTTGTATGTCAACAAACTCTACCTCAAGTGCACCGAGACCGACCTTCGAGAGCTGTTCGGTCAAGTCGGCACCGTTGAGGCAATCAGCCTCACCAAAGAGCCGTTCACTAAGTAGTTGATACTCATCAGCCAAATCAGGGGATTCGCATTTGTCACTTTGGCTAGCAAAGAAGAAGCCAAAGCTGCGATTGAAAAGTTCAACGGACTAGACTTCAAGGGACAAGTGATCGATGTGCAGATGGCTCGAAGGAACGGGCCCAGAAACAAAACCCCAGGCAAGTACTTGGGCCGCGGAAAGCGGAGACACTCGTACCGTGGATATGACCCAGGCGATCAAGGAGCGGAAGCCGCTCAAGGAGAGACAAGGATAGAGACGGATACAGGCGTCACAGCGGCAGAGACAGAGACCGTGACTACCGTGACAGGTCTCGCGACCGCAGCCGCGACAGAAGAGATCGCGACAGGGATCGGGACCGCGACTACGACAGAGGACGTGACAGGAGAGACCGTGACCGCGATCGCGACCACGACAGGGACAGAAGAGACCGAAGAAGGGACGACCGAGACAGAAGCGGTGAAAGACACAAAAGAAGAAGCTCATCCGGTGATAGGCGCAGACGCTAACCTTAATTTGTAATGCAAAATTTGGAAAACGTTTACATAGAAACCAACCAAGTCCTGGACGACAGAAAATCAGACGCTCTGAACAAAAGAATCGCAGATCTACAGTGCATCGACAACGAAATGAGGATCATCGTGCAAAGAGTCGAAAAAGACCAGGTCAGGAGAGGCGCTTCAGGCCAGCAATCCTCAGGAAACTCTAACCCAGACGTCATCCGCAAACTCACTGGAGCCAAGAACCAGTCGCTCAAGGAAGAGGTATCCAAGCTCATCTCGCAAGCAAACAACGACATCAACTTCTCCAACTTCGACAAGTGCTACCAGCACGTCTGTCAGGCGATCGCGACCTTGGAGCGATCAGCATAATAAATAAATATTGATAAATCTGTAATGGAGATTCAAAGCGATATACTCGTCACGGAAAAAACAGGAGACTACGACCACTATTCAAATGTGTACGAAGAAGGCGTTCTTAAACTCGACATAGAAGCAGACGAGAACTATCTTACAAACACAGCAAGTGTTGTGTCTGAATTAACGGCGAATGTTTTCAAAGGAAACTTCGACCTATTCGATATCAATCTTCCAGCCGGAATGTTAAGCCAATACACCAGATTAGAGGTCATCGCATTCGAGTCCCCTCAGCTCTGCCGGTACCTGACAGTCGCGAGCAAGCAAGCCGACCCCCTGGAACGCATGAAGTATGTAGTTGCAGGCTACGTAGACTCTGCTAACCACTCAGCTTGCGAACCTTACGCTACCTGTACAGATCCTGAAGTGCTGTCCGCCGATTCCGGCAGCAGTTGGTGACAAGCTGGAAGGAATCGATTCGCTGGGAAACACGATCTTGTTGACTCACAACTCGAAGAAGCAAGACGTGACTTCAGTCAGAGTGCAAGGCAAAGACGAAAGTTTTGTCCTCACGACTGATTGGGAGAACCAAGTCAGATTCCGAGGCATGAGCATGAGCAATGTGTCAGGCAAGAAGACGAAGCCGATCTTGATCACCTTCAAAGATGACCACAAGATCCAGATCAACGTCGCAGAATAGTAACGACAGCTTTACGTAGTGAGCTGGACGGTGCCACTGCTGCCACCAAGTTCTTCAGGTTCATCGGAAAAGCGACCATCGAAGACGAGACCAACCAGCTCCTCGCAACCATCACTTTCCTGGAGAACCCCAAGAAAGGCATGCTGTCAGGACTGTCCGGCTTCTTCAGCTCGAAGCCACAAGCGCCTCAAAATCCCAACGCAGAACTGAACAGATTCTCCATCGAGATTTCCAAGAGCGGAAACGTCGTCTCCAAAGGAAGCGGACACTACTCCTCTTTCGTCGAGATCGACGGCAAAGTCTACTGGCGGTTTAACGACGCATACCCGGAGTGGGATTTGACTGCAGAGAGCTTGACCCACAAACTGCCTGCCGAGACCGCTGCCTTGAAGCAACTGATAAAAGACAAGAAGTGGGAACAGGCAGAAGCGTACGACATGCCTCACCCAGAATGCTGCTCGAAATCAGAAAGAAGAACGAAACTGCTTAAGAGTCCCTAAAAATCTTTGCATCCTGTTTAATATGATCAATTATCCCATATGCACCTTAAGTTCCTAATTAATATACTGTCCCAGATTGCGGACTTGTGGCTAGTGGTCCTTCTGGCTGGCCTGAGAGAAAGCAGAGTATCAGACAAGACTGCAGAGGATTGGCAAGTGATTCACACGCTCGGGTGATGCAGACTGGCCTGTTGAGAACGCTGCCTTCGACTCGCAGACTGCTACCATAGCTGCAATACAGTAGGAGGTCTGCTGCTCTTGGTTCGTTCAGGTTAGATGAAGAACTTTATGAAGAAATAGATCGCTGAATGAGAAGAGTGATCTTTATGAATCAAGTCTGCTCCTCGAATTGCAGTTCGACCAAAAAAGACAGATGGAGTTCTTGGCATGAACTAGCCGTTCAGTCGACTCCAGTCCTCCAAGATCAGTCTTCCTCGATGCAACTGACTGGTCTTCACATTTCACCACTATCTTTCGCTTCTTTTCACGACAACCAGCCAAGCGGACGACTCTCTCCAGCGATCAATGGCAGCGGTAATCACCAAGTCCCGCAAATCGATGATGAGGTGTGGGAGGCGTCTCAATGGATCGCAGATCACCTAAGATAATCGCAATTACCAAGGACTACAAAAA
>JFJP01036305.1_pt1 | contig 18476 bp, 18 predicted proteins | sample 431651 | NCBI WGS metagenome assembly JFJP01 (sample SAMN02602958, study PRJNA72255) | Microbial mat metagenome, whole genome shotgun sequencing project. | biome: fresh water; feature: sink hole; material: water; isolation source: purple microbial (photo- and chemosynthetic) mats found in...
CCTTTCCGATGGCCAGCCGCGTCATCCAGAAAATGGCGCTCAAGGAAGATCCCACCAACATCATCCTGATGCACGCCGTCAGCGCGAACGTATCGGGGCAGATAGGATCGGTCATCGCCGGCGGTATCGTGCTGGCGCTCGTGCCGATACTGATGCAGTAGCAAGGAAAGGAGAAAGATATGGATACTACCGCACTGATGCAAAGCCTTGTCCTGACTGTAGTCGGGATGCTAGTCGTGTTCGTCTTCATGGGCCTGCTCATTCTGGTCGTCAAGCTGTTCCTCGCCATCGCGTTCCGCTTTTTTCCGGATGCGGAAGAGAAAGAGGCTGTACCCGCCGCGGCAAAAACCGCGCAAGCGGACGAACAGGTTGCAGCCGCCATTGCCGCCGCGATGCAAGCCGGTCGGCAGAAATAAGTGTAAAGGGTCAGCAGTTCCGGGAGGTTGCCATGAGTATAGGTTTTACCGAGATCCTGCTTATTTTGTTCGTTGTGCTTATTCTGTTCGGAGCCAGGCGTCTTCCCGAGCTTGCGCGATCCATCGGCAAGGCGGTAAGCGAATTCAGGAAAGGCCTTGCCGAGATGAAGAGTGAAGTCGAGAGCCGGGATGAAAGCGGGCAGGACGCACACAACAGGGAAAAATAGATGATGTTCGCCGACATGCCTTTTCTGGACCATCTGGAAGAAATGCGAAGGCGGCTCCTTGTCGTACTCGCCGTTTTCTGTCTGGTATCGGTTGCGGCATTCTTCTTTTCCGGTACAGTCGTGCGCTTCCTGACGGATGTCCTTCTCCGGCAGGGAAGCACGCTGATCGCGGTGAAACCCGCCGAAAAATTCCTTGCATATCTGAAAATCGCGATGGCCTCGGGGGCCGTCGCCGCATTTCCCGTTTTTGCCGCCGAGACGGCCCTTTTTGTCCTCCCCGCGCTCGGATCCATGGCGCGAAAAATGCTTGTTCCTGCGGTTGTTTCGGCAATCTTCCTCGGACTTCTCGGCTGCGTCTTTTCGCTTTTTGCGCTCGTTCCTTTCGCATTCGGATTTTTCGCCGGCTTCGCCCGGGGTGACGGGATTGAAAACTTCTGGAGTTTCGGCTCCTGCGTCGATCTGTCTCTTTCGCTTCTTTTCGCGTCGGCACTGGCGTTCCAGTTTCCCTGGCTTCTTGCCGCCGCGATGAAACTCGGTATTCTCGACGTGAGAACCCTCGAAAAATTTCGCCGTCATGTCATAGTCTTCATATTTATTGTCGCGGCGGTGATTACACCGCCAGATATATTTTCCCAATCCGTCGTAGCTCTTTCGCTTTGGGTCCTTTTTGAACTGACTGTTCTGGCGGGAAAGCTCTCGGCAGCAACAAAGGGAGGTCCGGAATGAATCGTCGCGAATTCTTGCAAAAACTGGCATTGGCAGGGGTTGCGGCCGGTGCCGCGGGACTGACGGGCCGGCCGCTGGGCCTTTTCGGCCAGGAGCCCGGTGCCGCCGGGTTTCCCGATCTCGTCGCGGTAAAAAACGGCCCGTCCGAAGTAATGTTCGACCGCGCGGTGTTGGCGATGGGCGGATTGAACCGCTTTTTCAACAAGGGTGACACGGTGGTCATTAAACCCAATATCGGCTGGGACAAACCGCCCGAGGCGGGGGCTAACACAAATCCAATCCTTGTCGCCCGCATCGTGCAACGCTGTCTCGAATCGGGAGCGGGTAAGGTCATCGTGTTCGATCATACTTGCGACGAGGCGGCTGCCTGCTACCGCAACTCCATGATCGAAAAATACGCAAAGGAAGCGGGAGCACGGATCGCACCGGGCGGGGCGAAGGGGTATTACCAGGAGGTCACCATTGCCGGGGCCAAGACCCTCAAGAAGACGATGGTTCACGAACTCATACTGGAAGCTGATGCATGGATCAACGTTCCGGTCCTTAAAAGCCACGGCGGTGCCGGCATGACCGCGGCAATGAAAAACCTGATGGGCATCGTGTGGGACCGCGGGATGTTCCATTCATCCGGACTCGATTCGTGCATAGCCGATATCTGTCTATACCGGAAGCCGGTGCTCAATGTGGTGGATGCCTGGAATGTGATGCTCACCCAGGGACCGCGGGGTACCGCGGCATCCAGATACCGGCAGGAAAAAATGCTCATCCTTTCGACCGATATCGTAGCAGCCGATTCGGCGGCGGCGCGGGTGATGGGCAAGGAACCTGCCGCGTTTCCCTATATCGGTTTCGGTCATGACCGCAAGGCGGGCAGCCGCGACCTGGACAGTCTGGCAATAGAAAGGATCGTCATGTGAAAACGGGAAAAACCCTGTTCCGTGCACGACTTGTCCTGCAGGCTTCATTTACTTCGATATTCATCCTGTCCCTCCTCGTTGCGGGAGAGGGATGGACAGCTGTTTCCGGTTCGTTGGCCTCCATCCAGGCAATACCTCTTTTTCTCCGCGTTTTGTCGTCGGGAACCGTCATTGCTGTTGCCCTTCTGGTTTCTCTGCTTGTCTGTACCGCCCTTTTCGGCCGGCTGTACTGTTCTGTCCTGTGCCCCCTCGGTGCAGTCATGGACGCTGCCTCACGCATCGAAGGCGGCAAGAGCTTCTCGTACCGCCCCGCCCGTCATGTATTTCAGACCCTTTTTTTCGTTCTTGTCGTCCTTTCCGGAAGTTTCGGTTTGCCCCTTTTTCTCGAGCTGGTAGACCCGTACGGCATTTTTGCCCGGGGCGTGCGGGTCGTATTTCGTCCTTTTTATGCGCTTTTCATCGCGCTGTGGGACGGCGCCGCACGTTACTCCGGAACCTATGGTCCCCCGCCGGTCAGCCTCGAAACCGGAGTCGCCCTTTTCGCCGCCTCGAGCGTCCTTTTCGCCGCTGTGACGGTTTCGGCTATCCTCGGGGGGCGGCTTTTTTGCCGCACGGTCTGTCCGGCAGGCGCGGTTTTCGAACTGACCTCTTCTTTTTCACTCTTCGGTATCGGGATACGCAACAACTGCAACGGCTGCCGTTCCTGCGAAAAAGTGTGTCCCGCCTCCTGCATCGACGTGGCCAACAGGACGGTCGAACGAGGTCGCTGTGTGCTGTGTCTCTCCTGCCTTTCCGTCTGCCCGCGCGGGGCGATCGGTTACTGTTTCGGCAGCTTTTCGAAAGCTGGAACCGGATTGGCGGCCAATGCGCCGGGCGGCTTGTCGACCGGTTTTTCCGCAGGACAAAAACCGCACCGTGCCCTGTTATCCCGCCGGGACTTTCTTGTCCTTGCCGGTACAGGGGCACTCGGTATCGTTCTTCTCCCGGGATTCCGGAAACGTATGATTTTTTCGGGCACAGGCTCTCTTGTAACCTTGAACGGTATCCATCGTCTTCCGGCTGTCGCTCCCGGTGCCGTATCCGCCGCGCGGTTCGCACGGTATTGTACCGGCTGCGGACTGTGCGTCGCCCGCTGCCCGACCGGAGTCCTCCGCCATTCCGTTACGGCGTTCCGGCCCATTCTGGATTATTCCCGCGCATGGTGCGCGTACGACTGCGTCGCCTGCAGCCGTGTTTGCCCGACTGGAGCCCTTTTACCGCTCGCAAGCGAAGCAAAACACACCGTAGCGGTCGGCGAAAGTTTTTTCGAGCGGAGCCGCTGCATCGTGGTGACGAAGGGAACTTCCTGCGGTGCCTGCGCGGAGCATTGTCCGACGGGAGCCGTTTCCATGCGTCCGGTGGGGTCCGGGATGGCGACAGAGCCCTATCTCGAGCGCGATCTCTGTGTAGGCTGCGGAGCCTGCGAAACGGTCTGCCCCTCCCTGCCGCTCAAGGCTATCTGGGTTGCGGGTCTTGCAATCCATAAAACCGCCCGCATACCCTCGGGCGGCAGCGTCGACGAAGCTGATTCCGGCTTCAGTTTTTAAAATTCAGCATATGTGTTCCTGGACTCTTGACAAAAATCTTTTTCGGTTGTATTTTAACATAAGTTAAAACTTTTAACGGAGGTTAAAATATTGACGGATGTCAGGTATGACAACAGGCTAAAGCAGATAGAAGACGCAGCCCTCGCGGTTTTCGTCGAGCGTGGTTTCGAGAATACAACACTCGAGGCCGTCGCCGAAAAACTCGGGTATACAAAACAAGCCATATACTATTATTTCCGCAGCAAGGAAGAGCTGGTTCTTTCCTTTTGTCTCCATATCCTCCGTGAAACGCGTGACGAGGTGGTGTACATGTGTTCGCAGCCGGGCAGCCCGGAAACGAAACTGGGACGCCTCATCACCTATCATGTAAAGGGCAGCTGCGAGCGGCAGGGATTTTTTGCCCTCCATCACAACCTGAAGCAGATTCTTGCCCGGACAAACGATGAAGAAAAAAAAGCCGAGATGTTTACCATGATGCGGGAAATCCCGGATTTGATCCTTGCGATCATCCGCGAGGGGGTGGATACCGGTATTTTCCGCGCTGAAAAACCGGAAGTACTTTCGGGCATCGTGTATTCGCTGCTCGGCGGGATCATGTCGATAGATGATCTCCCTTCGCTCCGTCCGCTTGAAACAGTTATCAAAGCAGAATTGATATGCGATATCATTCTGAAAGGAATAAGAAAATGAGAAAGATGTTCGGCTCGCTTGCCCGGTTTATCGTGCGGTTTCCGAAAACGGTTATTGCCGCTACCGTTGTTTTGACTCTCGTTCTGGGCTATGGCATGGGCTCGCTCAAAATGGATTCCGACCTTACCGACGATATTCCTTCCACCATTCCGGAGAAGGCATTCTACGACGAAGTCGGAAAGATATTTCCCTCGGATGACGTGTTGATCATCGCTTTTTCGGACTCGCAGGGAGCTTGGTCTTCCCGCTCCCTCGCGCAGGTTAAAAGCTGGACCGATACGATTTCCGGCATGGAAGACATCAAAAGCGTACTTTCGTTGAGCAACGCGACCGTCATCACCGGAACCGGGGAAGGCATCGTCATCGAACAGGCCATGACGACACTGCCGGAAACAGCCGAAGAGCTGGCGGCTTTCCGGCAACGGCTCGAAACGGCCGAGATAGCTTCCGCCCTCGTCGGACGCGACGGGAAGGCAAGTGCGATGATGATAAGCGTAGCCCCCGGCACCGATACCGTCAGGCGACCCCGGTTCCGCATCAGCCTTCATCCGTCCTCCGGCGCCGATACGCTTTCAGCGTTGGTCTCGGCTCTCGAGGACTTAAAAGACGCCGAAGGGAATCCCGCGTTCGAGAGCATCCATGCGGGCGGCGACCGGACCGACCGATTCGATGCCGCAAGCTGCTTCAACGAATTCGTCGGCACCGATCCGGAAGGGCGTACGCTCGTTCTTGCAGTCCCCTCGGGTACAAGCGACCCGAAAGAACTGCTCGCCGCCGTTACCGCCATCGCTGATCCCCTCAAGGCAAAGGCGTCATTCACCGACTCGCAGGTTTCCATGTATGACCGCATGAACGCCGCGATTTCGCTCCTGCCGCAGGCGGCGGACGGTAAGGTATACATTTCAGGATCGAAAGCGGTTTCGAGCGTCATCGGAAAACTGATGATCAGCGATCTCGGCGTGCTCTTCCCGGTGGTCGTCATCCTCATCGTCCTCATTTTGTTTCTCAGCTTCAGGACGCTGCGCGGAGTCATCCTTCCGCTTGTCAATGTCATCATGGCCACGGTCATGGCGATGGGATTCATGGGCTGGACGGGACAGCCCATCTCGATGGCGACGATGGTATTGCCCATCATCCTCATAGCGGTGGGTACGGCCTATGCAATCCACGTGATCAACCGGTATTACGAGGACCTTGCGGCAATCGACGATAAAAAGGAAGCGATCGTCTCGACCCTCGAACACGTGTCGGTTCCCATTCTCCTTGCCGCACTCACGACCATGATCGGCTTCGCATCGCTTGCCGTGTCTTCGATAAGCGCGCTGCGGGTATACGGGCTCCTTGCGGCGCTCGGAATTTTCTTTGCGCTTTTTCTCGCCGTCACCTTTACGCCGGCCTTGCTCCTTCTCCTCGCAAAACCGGCGCGCAAAACGGTTGAAAGCCGGAACGGCGGCGCACTCGTCAATCTTCTGGATGCCGTCGGACGGCTGACTACCCGGAAGCCCCGCCTCGTCCTCGGCCTTTGCGTCTTTATTGTAGCGGTCGCAGCCGTTGGAATTCCCTTCATCACGTTCGAATCGAACACGGTAGAATCGTTCCGGAAAAATTCCGGAATCCGGGAATCATCGGAATACCTCAACGACAATTTTACCGGCATCACCATCATGACCATCGTCGTGCAGGCTGCAGAAGACGGGGCCATCCTCGATCCCGCGGTGCTTCTTGCCATGGACGGTCTCCAGACCGAGCTCGAGACGCTCCGCTTCAGCGGAAAACGCCTGCTCGTTCCCGGCGACAAAGGCTACGACGAAGGCTCCGAGCTTGTCGGCGGAACCCAATCAATCACTTCGTTCGTGCGCGGCATCAACAAGGCCATGCATGCCGACGATCCCGCCTGGGACAAGGTGCCCGATGCGGTTACCGAAGTTTCCGTAACGACGGAAAAATACGCCTACCGGAACGGAACACTCGTGGAAACCGACTCGCAGTACGGTGACGCGCTTCGCACTCTGGTCGAAGGAACCGATTTCACCGTCGAAGGAAGCTCCGCATTTTTCGACAACGGCGGCATGCAGCGTCGCGTGTCACTCGACGACGGCAGCTCGGTCGACCTGGTGCCCGGGCGGATTTTTGCCGGACAGCTCGTATTCCAGTATGAAAATTCGGGAGACCCTGCGAATATCGAGTCGTTCATCGACAATCCGCGTAAAACCGCGCGCATCAACGTATTTCTCCGGACCGGCGGTTCGACGGTTTCGGGAGCGGTGCAGTCGTGGACACGGAAGTACATCGACGGTCATTTCCCCTCCGGCGTGCGCGCCGACATTACCGGCCTGTCGGCCCTCAATCTGACCATCCAGCGGCTCCTCATCAACACGCAGATCGCCTCTGTCATTTCGTCCCTGCTGATAATACTCGTGATGATTTCGCTCCTCTCGAGGAGCGTCATCGAAGGCCTTTTCTCGATCATTCCCCTTTCGGCCTCGCTTGTCATAAATTTCGGCATCATGGGTCTTGCGGGAATTCCCGTCGACATTTCGACGGCGACGATAGCGTCCATCGCGATCGGCATCGGCATCGACTACACGCTCCATTTCATGGAGCGTTTCAAGTACGCCGCCTCATCGATGGACATCGAATCCGCTGTGATCGCCACCCTCCGGACTACCGGCCTCGGGATCATCTACAACGCACTGGCGGTTGCCGGAGGATTCGTCGCCCTCATGTTCAGCCAGATCCGGGGGAACTTCTACATGGGACTTCTCATGGCAATAATAATGGTCGTCGCCTCTACCTTCGCCCTCACGCTGCTGCCGGCAGTACTGGTAACAGTGAAGCCGGCCTTCGTCAAAAAACTTTCGCACAGCAATCAGGAGGATGTAATATGAACAAAACCGTTACCGCGCTCGCCGCCCTGTGTTTTATCGTCCTTGCCGGAATTTCCGCGCAGGACCTCGATGCGATTCTCGACAAGAACGAGAACATGCCCCGACCGCCGGCTTCCACCGCCGAAATGAAAATGATCATCACCAACAAGGCCGGCCAGTCCCGCACCCGGGTCATCACCGCATACACGCAGACACGGGAAGGCGAGTACGACAAGCAGTTGATGGTCTTCACGGCTCCCGCCGACGTCCGCGACACCCGCTTCCTCACGGTCAACTATGACGATCCGGAGAAAGCGGACGAGCAGGCCATCTACATGCCGGCGCTCCGCAAGGTACGCACCATCGGCACGTCGGGGGGCGATTCGAAAACCGGTGCCTTCCTCGGTTCCGATTTCAGTTTTGCCGACATCGGTTCGCTCGACCGTAAATATTTCGATACGAAGCTCGTCGGCGAAGAAACCGCAGGAGGCGAGGCCTGCTATAAGATCGAGTACACGTCCAAGGGAAAAGATACCCTCGACAATTACGGCTACGCCAAAGTAGTTCGCTGGATATCGGTCGCCAACGGCACATCGAAACAGTCGGAGTTTTTCGACAGGAACGGCAAGCCGGTCAAGCGTCTCGAGGTGAGCGGCACCGAGTTCGTCGACGGGAAATACTGGCAGTTCAAAAAGATGCAGATGTTCAACCTGCAGTCGGGCGGCAACACCGTATGGGAATTCGTCACGTCGAAAAATCTTCCGTCGATCGAGGATTCGTACTTCACCCTCAGATATCTCGAGCGGGGCCGCTAGAATGAAAAGATGCATATCGCGTACGGGCGCATTTGCCCTACTAGCCTTTCTTTTTGCAGGTGCCACCCTTTCGGCGCAGGTCGACGTCTCTCCGTCGGGTTATGTGACTTCTTCGGTATACGTCGAACCGGCCGCGGACACGCTGCTTGATGCTGCGGGACTTCGCGGCGCCCTCAATCTTGACGGGTTTGTTTTCGACGACCTGCAGTTCCGCCTTTCGCTCGAGCTCTTCACGAACCTTGCGGGTCTCGCCGATGATTCCGCCTGGGCGGATGACCTGTATTATCCCGGCGCATACGAAGGCAGCTGGAACGAGCGGTTCCTCTTCGATGCCGACCTCAAGGAAGCCTGGCTTTCATTCGCCGCGGGAGATTTCGACATCGTAGCTGGCAAGCAGCTGGTCACCTGGGGACAGGCCGATGGAACGAACCCGACCGATAACGTCAACGCGAGGTATATCGGCACCAGACAGGCAAGCGCTTCCGCGGAAAAAAAGCTCGGTTCCCCGATGGTGAACATGACGTACAATCTGTCCGATAACGCGGGAACCGTGCAGGGCCTTTTCATGCCGGTATCCGTCCCGAACCGCATGCCCCCGATGGGCGGGCCCATTACCGTCGAGGAAAGCGCGATCACGCCAAAAAACATGGAAGGCGGTCTGCGTGCCCTTCTGTATCCCGGTGCCGTCAGCGTGTCCGCGAGCTGGCTCACCATCCTCGACCGCTACCCCTCGGATGTGGTGGAGACGAAACCTTCCCCTTTCGCACCTGGGGTGACCATGCCCTCCGTGCTCGGCCACAACCGCCAGCACATTTTCGGGGCGGATGCAGTGTGGCTCGTCGGCGGTTTCGATTTCCGCACGGAATGGGCGTATACCCTGACAAAAGATATTGAAGGAACCGATCCCTTCGAAAAGAATTCGTTCGTTTCGGGCGTAGTGCAGGGGAGCCGGTCTTTTTTCAACGGGACAACTTCCGTGTCGCTGTCCTGGGCTCCGCAGTACATAGTCAATTTTGAAAAACCGGTCATCTCGAATCCCTTCATGTCCATGCTCTATGTCGGTCAGGGTTTTGAATTCGAGAATATGGCCGGCTTCCGGCTCCAGACCAAGCAACTCGGCGAAACCCTCCAGGCCGAAGCGATGTTCCTCGGCGCGCTCGCCGCCCGTGACTGGCTTTCGACCGCGAGCGCGACCTACAATCTTGCCGACGGTTGGAATCTGAAAGGCGGCGTGAACATCTACGGCTCGTTCCGCAGCGCGTCCGATCCGGACCGGCAGCTCGGCCCCTTCGGAAACGATTCCGCGATCGATGGCGACACCGTCTTCCTCGAGCTCCGCTTCGACTTCTAGTTGCCCGCGTCCGCGTGTTTGTGGTAAGCTCGTTTACGCGGCCTTGCCGCAAACCATTCCGCGGAGGCTTTCACGATGACGAAAATGAAAAAAACCGATACCGCACATGCGCCGCTCGACATGCTGCTCAAGCCCTTTTCCTCCATAGGACACGACTGGATGCTCGTCACCGCAGGCAGCGGCACCTCGCGCGGGGAATGGAATACCATGACCGCTTCCTGGGGCAGTTTCGGTGTCTTCTGGAACAGGCGCACCGTCACCTGCGTCATCAGGCCGACCCGCCACACCTTTGCCTTCGTGGAACGCGAACCGCTCGTCAGCTTTTCGTTTTTTCCGCCGGAGTTAAAGAATGCACTGCAGGTGTGCGGCAGCACTAGCGGAGCCGATACCGACAAAGCCGAGGCTGCAGGACTTTCACCCGTCCTTCTCGAACCGGGAGCCGTCGGTTTTTCCGAAGCACACCTCACGCTCGTATGCCGCAAACTCTACGCACAGGATATCGACGCGGCACTGTTCATCGATGCATCGATCGACGCCAACTATCCGCAAAAAGACTATCACCGCATGTACATCTGCGAGATCATGCATGTGTATCAGGGAGGAAACTGACGATGGCAGATACTAAATCCCCGCTGTGGCACGGACGCTTCGCAGAAGGACCGGATACCGCGGCCGTCGCCTTTGAAACATCGATCAATGTCGATTCCCGCATGGCCTTCGACGACGTCGCCGGCAGCATCGCCCATGCGGGCATGCTCGGCACGACCGGCATCATTCCGGCGGCCGAGTCCGCGGCCATTGTGGCGGAACTTAAAAAGATCGCAACAGAGCTCGAATCGGGAACGCTCCAAATCGATACCGGCGCCGAGGACATCCATTCTTTCATCGAAGGCGTCCTCACCGACCGGCTCGGGGATACGGGCCGCAAGGTGCATACCGGACGGAGCCGCAATGACCAGATCGCGCTCGACGAGCGGCTCTACCTCAAGCGGAGCATGGCCGAACTGCTGTCCGCGATCGTTGGCCTCCTCGAAACCCTCACGGGAATTGCGGCTCAGCATACCGGCACCCTCATGTCCGGCTACACCCACCTCCAGCGCGCCCAGCCCGTCACCCTTGCGCACCACCTGTGCGCCTGGTGCTGGATGCTGGTCCGCGATCACGAACGGCTTTCCGGTGCGGTCGGCCGCCTCGACTTCATGCCTCTCGGCGCAGGCGCCCTTGCCGGAAGCGGACTCCCCCTCGACCGCGAAGCCGTCGCCGCCGAGCTCGGCTTTTCGCGGCTCACCGCAAATTCGCTCGACACCGTCGCCGACCGAGACTACTGCCTCGAGATCACCGCCGACCTTTCGATCCTGATGACCCACCTTTCACGCTTCTGCGAGGAGATCGTCATCTGGTCCACCGAGGAATTCAAATTCATCGACCTCTCCGAAAAATGGTCCACCGGCTCGAGCATCATGCACGGGCAGGGTGTACGGCGATCTCGTCGCGCTCCTTACCATGATGAAGGGGCTTCCCCTGTCGTACAACCGCGACATGCAGGAAGACAAGTCGAGCCTCTTCGACGCCTACGATACCGCTTTCTCCTGCCTCGAGATTTTTACCCACATGATCGGAACCGCTCGCTGGAACGTCGACCGGATGGCCGCGTCCTGCACGGGCGGACATGCGAACGCCACCGACCTCGCCGACTATCTCGTGCGCAAGGGAATGCCCTTCCGAACCGCCCATGCGGTCGCTGCGGGCGTCGTTCGCGAGTGCATCGAAGGCAATATCACCGACATGGTAACTCTGCCGTTCGAACGTTTCGTCTCCCATTCGGAGCTGATCGGGCGGGACATCTATGCGAAGCTCACGCCTGAAGCCTGCGTCGAGGCGAGAGATCTTCCCGGCGGACCGAATCCCGCGCGGGTGGCCGGCCAGCTTGCAGCCCTCGGAAAGTTTATCAGGAAGAACCGCGCATAAAAAAAAACTATTTTCAAGCCACCAGTACATATTTTCCATACAAGAAGGGCATCAGGACAGAATCGGTTCTGAAAATCTTGTTATGGAGGAATATGAATGAATGCGCTCAATTCGATTTTGATTGAAGGAAATGTGGTCAGGGATCCCCTCATCAAGGAAACGCCCCGCGGCAGCGTCGTTTGCAACTTTTCGATTGCGTCCAACCGCTTCTACAAACAGGACGACGAAATGGAGCAGGAGACCTCGTTTTTCGAGGTCGAAAGCTGGTCCAAGCTCGCCGAAGCCTGCAGCAAAAACTGCGGAAAGGGCAGGGGTGTCCGCGTGGTGGGCCGTCTCAAGCAGGACCGCTGGACCGGAACCGACGGAAAAAACTATTCCAAGGTAAAGGTCATCGCCGAGCATGTGGAATTCAAGCCCCAGTTCAAGAACCGGACCATAGGCGAAAGCGCCGCCGACGCTGCCGCCGGCAATTCGGGGGCTCCTGCCGCAGCCGAAACGCTCGTGGACGAGCTTTCTTCGGTCGCGTCGTCTTATGCCGCAGAACCGGAGGCCGTGCCGGTGTTCTGACTTTACGGAGCGGGGAACAGACGGGTATTGAAAGGTTTGGCGCCTTCCGGTACCCTGTTCCCATGATTATGGGCATTCCGTATTTTTTGCTTTTTGCGGTATATGGCGCGGTAAACGCCTATCTGCCGATCCTTTTGTTCCGTCTGGGCTATACCGCGACCATGATCGGCCTCCTTCAGGGTGTTTTCGAGGCTGCCGGTCTTCTGTTTCCGATATTTGTCAGTTCGAAAGTTGACAAAAAAGGCAATTACGGCATTGTCATGATCCTCACGGGCATCCTGATGGCTGTGGTGCTCCCTCCCCTGGTGCATATACGGAATTTCTGGGCGTCGGGGCTCTTCCTCGCGCTGTTCGCCGTCGGTTTCAAGGGCTCCGTTCCGGTTGCCGATGCACTGGTTTCCCGTCTCCTCGGAAAGAACAATACCAATTACGGCCGGGTTCGCGTCATGGGGAGCATCGGCTTCGTTTTCATCACCCTGCTTCTGCAGTTTACCCGGCTGCTTGACACGGATTCCCCTTCTTCCATCGCCTTCTGGATCGGTCTTCCCGCTCTTCTGTTTTCCCTGTCGGTCATTCTGGTGCCGGGGATGCTCAAACCGCTTCCACACGCCGCAACCACAGACGGAGAAACCGCCGTTCAGAAAAACCGGCTTTCGTCCCTCAAGGACTTTCCGCCTTCGTTCTGGATCGGCATTTTTTTGATTTTTCTCGGATACCTCGGCCTGACACCCTCACAGCGGTTTTTTTCACTCTATGTGCAGGAATACCTTCATCTCGAGTCCTATGCGGGTCTCTGGGCGCTCGCGGCCGCCGCGGAGGTTCCCTTCATGTTCCTGTCGGGCAAATTCATCCGCCGCTACGGTACCGAAAAAATACTTCTCCTGTCGCTCGCCGCCATCATGGTTCGGAGCCTCGTGTATGCCGTCTTCCCCAGTTTTGCGGGTGCTGTTGCCGGCCAGCTGTTCCATTCGATCTGTTTCGGTCTATTCCATCCTGCCGCGGTCATTTTCGTGTACGAACGGGTACCCAAGCGTCTGGTCGCGGTCGGTTTGACCCTGTATTCCTCCGTTTCTGTCGGAATCGCCTCGGTGCTCGGAAACGTGGCCGGCGGTTACATCATCGACGCCTACGGTTTCCGCTTCCTTTTCGTGTTTTTCAGCATTTTCCCCCTTGCCGGCATCATCGCTTTCGTCCGCTTCCGCGACCGGCTCTATCGGCGTGATTGACAGTTGTTTCTACCGGAAGTATTATCGCTGTCATTATGTTGGGAACAATCGTAAACTGCATCACCGTCATCCTTGGTACCTTCATCGGTATAGTATTTTCCCGAAAGATCTCTGACGAAGTTTCGGACATGATCTGTTCCGCGGCAGGGGTCGTCACCCTGGTCATCGGTTTTCAGATGGCTTTCAAGTCGGAGAACATCATCTACATGGCACTGGCCCTCATTTCCGGCGGCATTCTCGGTGCCTGGTGGGACATCGACGGCAAAATTCTGGATATCGGCCGGTTCCTCGAGCGGCGGTTCGGCAAAAAATCGGCCGGACCGGAATCCGGTGCCGACGGCCTGCCTGTCGCCACGTCACGGTTCGCGTATGCCTTCCTCAACGCCTCGGTGCTGTTCTGCGTCGGTGCCATGGCCATCGTCGGTTCGTTCAAGGCGGGCACGGAGGGCGACTACACCATCCTGTATACCAAGTCGGTCCTTGACGGCTTCATGGGCATCGTGTTCGGCGCCGCCATGGGTATCGGAACCGCTTTTTCGGCGCTTTCAATCCTGGTCTACCAGGGCCTTCTGACCCTCGGTTCGGGCTTTATCAAGCCGTACGTCTCCGAGCGCATGATTCTCGAGCTGACCGGCATCGGCGGCGCCTTCATAGTCATGATCGGCATAAATCTGCTCAATTTGCGCAAGCTCAAGACTGCCAACTACCTGCCGGCCCTCCTCGTCACCGTGGTTCTCGTGCTTCTTGATCCGTTTATCGTCCGGCTGGCCGCGTTTTTTGTTTGACATAACTACCGTCTGCCTTTACAATGGTCTTAATAAGATAATTTGTAGGAGGCCTTAAATGGCAAAGGTAGAACTTAAAGGCATCGGCAAAGTGTATGACGGTGCGGTACGTGCGGTTGACAATGTCAATATCGTAGTAGATGACCAGGAATTCGTGGTATTCGTCGGACCTTCCGGTTGCGGAAAATCCACCACCCTCCGCATGGTTGCGGGACTCGAAGAAATCTCCGAAGGCGATCTCTTCATCGACGGCGAGCGCATGAACGACGTACCCCCGAAAGATCGCAACATCGCGATGGTTTTCCAGAACTACGCGCTGTATCCCCACATGACCGTGTACGACAACATGGCTTTCGGACTCAAGATCCGCAAGACCGACAAGAAAGAAATCGAACGCCGTGTTAACGAAGCCGCCCGTATCCTCGATATCGAAAAACTTCTTGACCGCAAGCCCAAAGCGCTTTCCGGCGGACAGCGCCAGCGCGTCGCGGTAGGCCGCGCAATCGTACGCAATCCCAAAGTATTCCTGTTCGACGAACCCCTTTCGAACCTCGATGCCAAGCTTCGTGTCCAGATGCGCGCCGAAATCTCCGACCTGCACAACCGCCTCAAGGCGACCATGATCTACGTAACCCACGACCAGGTCGAAGCTATGACCATGGGCGACAAAATCGTCGTCATGAAGGACGGAAAAGTCCAGCAGATCGGCTCTCCCCTGTATCTCTACAACCACCCGATCAACAAGTTTGTCGCCGGGTTCATCGGATCCCCGCCCATGAACTTCCTTTCGGTCAAGATCGTAGAAAAAGGCGGACAGCTCGTCGCCGACGAAGGTTCGTTCGAACTGGTCCCGACCGCCGAGCAGCAGAAGCTTCTCAAGGACTATGTCGGCAAGGACGTACATTTCGGTATCCGCCCGGAAGACCTCACCTATCTCAAGACCCCGTCCGCAAAGAACAACATGCAGATGAAGGTAAGCGTCAAGGAGCCCCTCGGAGCCGAAACCCACCTGTATCTTACCACAAAGACACAGCAGGTTATCGTCCGCACCTCTCCGGACATCCTTTTTTCGATCGGCGACACCGTCAATTTCGAAGCGATGATGGAGAAGGCCAAGTTCTTCGATCGCGAAACCGAACGCAGCATCTGCGACGACGTCAAGTCGGAATAGTTTTACACATTTTATGGAATGGACCGTACCCCGCAAGGGTACGGTCTTTTTTTTGCCTCAGACGGGAATGAAGGAGAGCGAGAGTTCCGGAATGTTGATGTTTCCTGCGCGAACGCGGATGACCGTGTTGAGTTCGGCGTCGCTATCGAGCCTGATTTTTGATTCCTGCGCGAGTTCCGGTACCAGTATCGTCGCGGTCGGGCCGTTTTTCTCGACAACAACCGCATCGCCCGTCCAGTCGGGATTCCGGGCGAGATGAACCAGGATCCAGTGGAGATTGGAGCTCCGTTCGGCGAGGGTACAGCCCCGCGAGGCAGAATCGCCGGCCGCAATGCGTTCGAGCATGTCGTCGGTGCCCATGAGCGGCTTCCCGGCAAGAAAGAGGTGGAGCTGTTGGTGGGCGATGAGGTCGCCGTAGCGGCGGAGGGGACTGGTCACCTGAGACCCGCGTGGTCGGCGGGGATGGTGCCCACCTTGCGGGATCGCATCGACCGGCGTTTGCGGTATTCGCCGGCGAGTCCCGGCGGAAGTTCCGCGGGAATGTCCGGGGTTTCCTGGCTCACGTACTGGAAGGGTATCTTGTTCTTGAAGGCGAAACGGGCTGCCGCTTCGCCTGCGAGGAGCATCATTTCGCGCACCATGTCCGCCGCGCTCTCGGATGCGACGGGCGTGACGGCAATCTGTCTTTCAGCCGAACCATCTGAAGCGGTCACCGTGATGTGCACCTCGGGGAGGTCGATGAACACTCCGCCTGCGGCACGCCGCCGTTCGATGTTCCGTTCCGCTATGGCGAACAGGGGTGCTAGCGACGGCTCGTCCTTGCGCGCCGAAGCCTCTGCATAGGAAAGGCGGCTGACGCGTACGCGGGTTTTCCTGATGTCCACGTCCTTTACGGCACCGGTTTCGGTGAAGGTGATGCCGAACGAGAGGGCGCGCGAAACGGGGGCGAGGCCGAGCGCGTAGTAGTCGAGGGCATTGTCGGCGAGCATGCGGGCGGCACCCTCGGGAATGTACAGGGTGGAGCCGCGCGAGCGTGCATCCAGGTCGGCGTCTGAATCGGGAGTGATGGTGCTTGCGGGATCTGCGATGTGCACCCAGAGGATTTCCCCGTCGATGCCAACCGCGTCGTCGGGATCGGCGCTCCAGGCGTTGTCGATGGCCCATGAGTCGAGGTGCGTCAGGTCGAGCCGTTCGTCGCTGTCGTCGGGAGCCTGGACGGGTACCGATGAGGAATGGAGGGTGTGTCCGTTGCGGTTGGGCCAGGGATTCCGTTCCGTTTCCCAGTAGCCGGTCTTGAGGAGGATCCGGTGCGCGGCTTGAGGCGTTTCGGTGATGCCGGCTTCCTTCATTGTTTTCGATTTGTCGGAATTGCCGAGGGCGACCGCCTCGACATCCTGGAGGAATTTTCCGTCCGAGCGCCGTTCCCGCAGAAAGGGACTGTTTGAGCCGTTTGATGAAGGCTTCCCTTCCGGCGGCTTCTTCCTTTTTTGCACCCGCTTTTTTGATGAGTGCTTCTGCTTCGGCCCTTGCGCGGAGCGCGACCGGTTCAACAGGGGAGGTGCAGACAAACCAGGGGGATTCGGAAACGCTTTTCCAGATGGCCCAGGCCGCTTCGGCAGGATAGTTTCCCCAAACGAGATCGGTCAGTTCCGCGAACGACGGCGTTTCCCCCTCGAAAAACTCGAGCGCTTCCGAAACATCACCCTCCGGCACGTCGGCTGCCAGCACTTTTTTCAGGTCCTTCACCGGTCCGGCGTGAAGGAAGTCGACATCCTTCTCGCGTACTTTCTTCCGTCCCGAGGGACTGTCGATTTCAAGCTTGTCGCCGTCGAAGGCGGTAATGAGGGCCGGCTGTGTCTTATACAGGACAAGGGTGTTTTCTTTCAGTTTCATGGGCGTACTGTAGCATTTTGGAGGCTGGACGGACAAGGTATCACGGGTGACATTGACAATTTTGGTATATTTATGCAATAGTAGCGTGTCCGGTTGAATAATTATAAGAATGGAGTGCTGTATGATCGTAATGAAATTTGGCGGTTCTTCTGTCGCTACCGCGGAACGCATCCGCCATGTAGCGGGTATCATCAGGGATTTTGCCGACCGGCGGCCCGTCGTCGTCCTGTCCGCAATGGGGGATACCACCGACGATCTTTTGGAAGCCGCGGATGCCGCCCTCACCGGAGTCATCACCCTCGACGCGATCGAAAACCTGCATAAAAAAACCGCTGCCGAGCTCGGCATCCCCGTTACCGAAATCGATACCCTCCTCGGCGAGCTGCGAACCCTCCTGACGGGTATATCCATGCTCCGCGAGGTGACACCGCGTTCACGCGATTATCTCGTCGCCTTCGGCGAGCGGCTTTCGGTGCGCCTCATGGCCGCCTATCTCAATACCCTTTCCGTACGCGCGCAGTTCCGGGATGCCTGGGACGTAGGCTTCATTTCGGACTCGAACTATACCAGCGCCGACCTGCTGCCGGAAACCTGGGAAAACATCCGCAAAACACTCGGTCCCTACGCGTCCGGCAAAAAGGGCGACGGCATGCCGATGCCCATCGTCACCGGCTTCATCGCCAAGGACGCGAAAGGCTTCATCACCACGCTCGGCCGGGGCGGCAGCGACCTGACGGCCACCTTCATCGGAGCGGCCCTCCGCGCCGATGAGGTCCAGACCTGGAAGGACGTCGACGGCATTCTCACCACCGATCCCCGCATCGTCAAGGACGCGCGGACCGTGCCGGTCGCCACCTACGACGAAGTCGCCGAGCTCGCCTATTTCGGCGCGCAGGTACTGCACCCCCGATCCATGCAGCCCTGCCTCCAGACCGGAACGCCGGTACGCGTAAAAAATTCGTACAACATCGCCGCGCCCGGCTCCATCATCGTCACCCGTCACGAGGTCCAGCCCGCTCCGGTACGCGCCATCACGACAAAAAAGAACGTCACCCTCATCGACATCGTGTCGACGCGCATGCTCGGCCAGTACGGTTTTCTCGCAAAGGTGTTCGAGTCCTTCGCCGCGCACAGCATCAGCGTCGACGTGGTGGCCACCTCGGAGGTTTCCGTATCGCTTACCGTCGACAGCAAAAAGGCCGACCTTGCGGGCCTCCGCCGCGACCTCGAAAAATACGCGAGCATCGACATCAAAAAGGACAAGGCTATCG
>JFJP01038268.1_pt1 | contig 18475 bp, 15 predicted proteins | sample 431651 | NCBI WGS metagenome assembly JFJP01 (sample SAMN02602958, study PRJNA72255) | Microbial mat metagenome, whole genome shotgun sequencing project. | biome: fresh water; feature: sink hole; material: water; isolation source: purple microbial (photo- and chemosynthetic) mats found in...
GTGAGCCATAATACCTACATTACGATAATGCTCAATGGGGGTTTCACGAGTCACAACAAATCCCTTCTAAAAACAACACTTCTTCTACCAACGATAATGTGAAAAAGCTTTATTAGCTTCAGCCATTCTATGGGTATCTTCACGTTTTTTAGCAGCAGACCCTCTGCCTTCAAAAGCATCTAATAGCTCTCCAGCCAACTTAGAAGCCATATCTTTTTCATTACGTTTCCGTGCCGAGTCAATCAACCAACGCATAGCCAATGCTAATCTACGAGCAGGTCTAACTTCAACGGGAACCTGATAAGTTGCACCACCCACACGACGAGACTTTACTTCAACTTTAGGCTGCACATTTTCTAATGCCTTAGACAATACACCTAGCGATTGCTCATGCCCCTTGCTTTCAATAGTATCCAACGCGCCATAAACTATTTTTTCAGCAACTGATTTTTTACCATCAACCATAATCATATTCATGAACTTTGTTAGCATTTCACTACCAAACCTCGGATCAGGAATTATGTTTCTTTTTGCAGATACTCTTCTTCTAGACATTTAATTAACTCGCCTTAGCTCTTTGGTCTTTTTGTTCCGTACTTAGAACGACCACATTTTCTATTAGCAACTCCTGAAGTATCTAAGCTACCACGCACAACGTGATATCTTACCCCAGGCAAATCTTTAACACGTCCGCCACGAATTAAAACTACCGAATGCTCCTGAAGATTATGACCTTCCCCGCCAATATAACTACTGACTTCGGCACCGTTAGTCAACCTAACTCTTGCTACTTTACGCAATGCAGAGTTCGGCTTTTTAGGCGTTGTTGTATAAACACGAGTACAAACCCCCCTTCTTTGAGGGCATGCCTCCAACGCGGGAACATTGCTCTTTTCTATTTTCCTAGCACGAGGCTTACGAACCAACTGATTGACCGTGGCCATATCTCTTATTACTCCGATATACAATTTAACTGCCAAATAACCAAAAAACTATTCTCAAATAGTTTTTGTCTTTTCTACCTGACCTGGCACTTAGTTCATGTGAGCCAGTTATACTATACGCTATATTTAACTTGGTCAAGTATTATTTTTCTAGGTGTTAAGAGCTTGCTTCAAAGCTTCCTCTACTTCCACCACATCCACAACAGAAATGGACTCTACTTCCATATCCTTCTCAATAAAACGTCTTTTCTTTCTATCTTCATGATAAGCCAATCCTGTTCCAGCAGGAATTAACCTCCCAACAATTACATTTTCCTTTAATCCTGTCAACTCATCATCAATTCCACGCACAGCTGCATCCGTCAACACGCGAGTAGTTTCTTGAAACGAAGCTGCGGAAATAAACGACTCTGTCGCCAATGATGCCTTTGTAATTCCAAGTAAAACCGAATCATAACTTGCTGGAATTTTCCCTCCTTTCTCCATAGCTTCATTGACAGCATTAATAACACTACGCTCAACTTGCTCACCCTTTACATAGTCAGTTTCACCTGATGCTGTGACTTCTACTTTTCTTAACATTTGTCGAATAATAGCTTCAATATGTTTGTCATTAATCTTAACGCCTTGTAAACGATAAACATCTTGAATTTCTTTAACTAAATAATCTGCCAGCTCTTCGATTCCTCTAAGCCTTAGAATATCATGAGGTGTCAATTCACCTTCAGCAATTGTCTCTCCTTTTTCTACAAACTCACCTTCAAATACCGTGATATGCCGCCATTTAGGCACCAATGTTTCAAATTGCTCACCCGCGGCATCCGTAATGATAATCCGCTGTTTTCCTTTTGTTTCTTTTCCAAAAGAAACCGCACCTGTCGTTTCGGCTAAAATAGCAGGATCTTTAGTTTTTCTTGCTTCAAATAAATCAGCAACTCGTGGTAAACCACCTGTAATATCTCTTGTTTTACTAGACTCCTGTGGTATTCTAGCTAACACGTCCCCAACTCTAACCTCGCCACCATCCCTAATACCAACAATAGCTCCTGCTGGTAAAAAGTATTGGGCTGGAATATCTGTGCCTGGCAAATTAATCGAATCACCTTGTTCGTCAACCAACCTAACCATGGGTCTAAGCTCTTTACCTGCGCTCCCTCTTTGCTTAGGGTCGGTTACAATTCGCGAACTTAATCCTGTCACATCATCGGTATATTCTTGCACAGTGATGTTATCAGCAAAATCTATCAGTTGTACAAAGCCTTTTACTTCGGTAATAACTGGATGTGTATGCGGATCCCAAGTTACAATAATGTCACCTGCACTAACTTTACCACCTTCCTCTACAGATAAAACCGCTCCATACGGAATTTTGTACCGCTCTCTCTCACGCCCATACTCATCCATCACACCAACTTCGCCTGATCTGGAAACAGCAACAAGATTTCCTTCTTTATTTTTCACTGTCTTCATGTTGCTTAATTTAATCGCACCTGCTGCTTTAACTTGCACATTACTAATAGCCGCCGACCTAGACGCAGCACCACCAATATGGAAAGTACGCATTGTCAGCTGAGTGCCAGGCTCACCAATTGATTGCGCCGCAATAACACCAACTGCTTCACCGATATTTACCAAATGTCCACGTCCTAAATCACGTCCATAACATTTAGCACAAACACCACGTCGACTTTCACAAGTAATAATAGAACGCACTAAAATTTGATCTACACCATTCTCTTCAAGCACAGAAACCCAATGTTCATCTAGCATAGTACCTACAGGTATAATAACGTTTTCGCCTGACGAATCCATAACATCACCCACAACCACACGCCCTAAAACACGTTCGGCTAGCGTTTCAACAACATCGCCACCTTCAATAATAGGTGTCATGGTCAAACCGCTTTCTGTACCGCAATCTACATCTGAAATCACCAAGTCTTGTGCAACATCCACTAATCTACGGGTTAAATAACCTGAGTTAGCGGTTTTTAATGCCGTATCGGCCAATCCTTTTCGCGCACCATGCGTGGAAATAAAATACTGTAATACGTCTAATCCTTCTCTAAAATTAGCCGTAATAGGCGTTTCGATAATTGAACCATCTGGCTTCGCCATTAATCCTCGCATTCCCGCAAGCTGGCGAATCTGAGCTGCCGACCCCCGCGCACCTGACTCTGCCATCATAAAGATAGAGTTAAAGGATTTTTGTTTTAAAATTTTTCCAGAAGCATCTTTGACAACCTGCCCGTCTGCATCAACGACATCATCTTCGCCAAGACCTTCCATCATCACTTTAGCAACTTGATCGTTAGCATGAGACCAAATATCAACAACTTTATTGTAACGCTCTCCATCGGTGACTAAACCCGAAGAATATTGATTTTGTATTTCGTTAACTTCTTTTTCAGCGGTCTTAATGATGTCAACTTTTTTAGCAGGTATCTCCATATCTTCAATACCAAAAGAAATACCCGAACGTGTCGCATATTTAAAGCCAAGATACATCAACTGGTCTGCTAATACGACTGTATCTTTAATCCCTAAATGTCGATAACAATGATTAATGAGTAATGAAATATTCTTTTTAGTCATGTCAACATTGACTTTTTCAAAAGGCATTCCATCTGGCAAAATTTCCCAAATTAACGCTCTACCTACTGTCGTTAATTTTCTACTGGTTATTTCTTCAAACTCACCTTGTTCATTTTTTAACTTTTCAGTAATTCTAACCTGAATGGTACTTTGCAGCTCAACAACTTTGGCGTCCAATGCTTTATGAATTTCGTTAATATTGGTAAAAATACTGTTATCGCCTTTGGCATTAACTTTTTCACGACTGATATAATAAAGCCCTAATACTACGTCTTGACTAGGATTAATAACTGGCTCACCGTTTGCAGGTGACAAGATATTATTCGTTGCCATCATCAAAGTACGAGCTTCAAGCTGTGCTTCAATCGACAATGGAATATGTACCGCCATTTGATCGCCATCAAAATCGGCATTAAAAGCACTACAAACCAAAGGATGCAATTGAATAGCTTTACCTTCAATTAAAATAGGCTCAAAAGCTTGTATTCCAAGACGATGCAAAGTCGGAGCGCGATTTAATAAAATAGGATGTTCACGAATCACCTCTTCTAAAATATCCCAAACTTCCGCGCCTTCCCTTTCGACCATCTTTTTAGCGGCTTTAATGGTTGTTGCTAAACCACGAAATTGTAACTTACTGAAAATAAAAGGCTTAAATAATTCTAGTGCCATTTTTTTCGGTAATCCACATTGATGCAATCTCAACGTAGGCCCAACAACAATAACAGATCGTCCTGAATAATCGACCCGTTTACCCAACAAGTTTTGCCGGAATCTACCTTGTTTTCCTTTAATCATGTCCGCTAAAGACTTTAGCGGTCGTCTATTCGTACCAGTAATCGCTCTACCACGACGACCATTATCCAACAAGGCATCAACCGATTCTTGCAACATTCTTTTTTCGTTGCGTACAATAATATCGGGGGCATTGAGGTCTAAAAGACGATTTAACCGATTGTTTCTATTGATAACTCTACGATACAAATCATTTAAATCAGAGGTTGCAAATCGTCCGCCATCCAATGGTACTAATGGGCGTAACTCAGGTGGCAATACAGGTAATACCGTCATAATCATCCATTCAGGACGATTATTTGAAGCAAGCAAAGAGTCAATCACCTTCAAACGTTTAGAAAACTTTTTGATTTTGGTTTCTGAGTTGGTTGAATTAATTTCTTCCCGCAAAATATTAACTTCTGCTTTTAAATCAATTGATTTTAATAACTCAAAAACAGCTTCTGCCCCCATTTTTGCGACAAAATCATCCCCATACTCTTCAATGGCATCAAGATATTCATCATCTGTCAGTAGCTGTCCTTTTTCCAAAGGCGTCATACCTGGATCAAGTACGACAAAAGACTCAAAATATAACACCCGTTCAATACCACGCAAGGTCATATCTAACAGTAAAGCAATTCTTGATGGCAATGATTTTAAAAACCAAATGTGCGCAACTGGACTGGCTAAATCAATATGCCCCATTCTGTCTCGCCGCACTTTAGACAGTGTGACTTCCACGCCACATTTTTCACAGATAACACCACGATGCTTTAAACGTTTGTACTTGCCGCACAAACATTCATAGTCACTCACAGGCCCAAAAATTTTGGCACAAAACAGCCCGTCACGTTCTGGCTTAAATGTGCGATAGTTAATGGTTTCTGGTTTTTTTACTTCGCCATAAGACCAAGAGCGAATCATATCAGGTGATGCCAAACCAATACGGATTGCATTAAAATCGTCTGAACGACCTTGACGCTTTAGGAAATTCATTAAATCTTTCAAGAGCTTATCCTCTTTATTACTTCTAGTAGACCCAGAATGTATCGCTTAAAATTATTTAACACCAAGCAGAATTCAAATTAATCTTGCTCTAACTCAATGTTGACAGCCAATGAACGTATCTCTTTAATCAACACGTTAAATGATTCAGGCATTCCAGCTTCCATTGTATGATTTCCATCTACAATATTTTTGTACATCCTTGTTCTACCCGTCACATCATCTGATTTAACAGTAAGCATTTCTTGTAGCGTGTAAGCTGCTCCATACGCCTCCAACGCCCAAACTTCCATCTCACCAAATCGCTGTCCACCAAATTGTGCCTTACCACCTAGCGGCTGTTGCGTCACTAAACTATACGGACCTGTTGAACGAGCGTGCATTTTGTCATCAACCAAATGATTTAGTTTTAGCATATACATATAGCCTACAGTCACTTTGCGTTCAAACGGTTCGCCTGTTAAGCCATCATATAAAGTAATCTGCCCATGTTCTGGCAAGTCAGCCAATTTCAGCATAGTACGAATTTCTTCTTCAGTAGCACCGTCAAAAACAGGGGTTGCCATCGGTACACCAGCGACCAAATTGACCGCCATTTCCAAAATTTCTGTATCTGAAAATGAGTTTAAATCTTCTTTGCGTCCACTACTATTGTAGATTTTATCTAAAAATCCCCTGATTGTAGCTACCTTTTCCTTTTCCTCGTTATATTTTGTTTCAAGCATCTTGCCAATTTTAATGCCCAATCCTTTGGCAGCCCAACCTAAGTGCGTTTCTAATACCTGCCCTACGTTCATGCGCGAAGGCACACCTAATGGATTGAGTAAAATATCAACAGGATTACCATCTGCGGTGTAGGGCATATCTTCAATAGGTACAATTTGTGAAATAACCCCTTTGTTACCATGCCGTCCCGCCATTTTGTCACCTGGCTGAATGCGTTTTTTAACCGCCAGATAAACTTTGACCATTTTTAACACCCCTGGAGGTAAATCATCTCCCATGGTGATTTTTTTCTTTTTAATCTCAAATTTTTCATCAAAGTCTTTTCGTTGTTGTTCAATTTGTTCAACAACTGCTTCTAACTGTATATTGACATCTTCGTCTTTTACTCTGATTTTCAGCCATTCTGAATGCCGTAATCCATCAAGGTATACTTGCGTGATAATTTCATTTGCTTTTAAGCCAGCAGGACCTGTCTGTGCAGCTTTACCTATTAACAAAATGGCAACCCGAGCAAAAATATCCTGCTCTAAGATTTTTAACTGATCATCAAGGTCTTTTCTAAAACGGCTGATTTCAATTTCTTCAATTTCTAACGCGCGTTTGTCTTTTTTCACTCCATCTCGTGTAAAAACCTGCACATCAATGACAGTACCACGCACACTACCTGGCACACGCAATGAAGTATCCTTTACGTCCGCTGCCTTTTCACCAAAAATAGCGCGTAATAATTTTTCTTCAGGCGTTAGCTGAGTTTCACCTTTCGGTGTCACTTTCCCGACTAAAATATCGCCACCTTTTACTTCTGCACCGACATAAACAATGCCTGACTCATCCAACTTTGACAAAGCCTCTTCACTGACATTAGGAATATCAGCGGTAATTTCTTCTGGACTATGTTTGGTATCTCGAGCAACACAAGTTTTTTCTTCGATGTGAATGGTTGTGAAACGGTCTTCTTTTACGACCCGTTCAGAAACTAAAATAGAATCCTCAAAGTTGTAGCCATTCCAAGGCATAAAAGCAATCAGCATATTCTGCCCTAATGCTAATTCCCCCATATCAGTTGAAGGACCATCTGCAAGAATATCCCCTGCATTAACAACATCACCCAAATTAACCAACGGTTTTTGATTAATACAAGTGTTTTGATTAGAGCGCGTGTATTTTGTTAAATTGTAAATATCAACCCCAGGAATCCCTGCTTCGGTCTCTGTATCATTGACCCGTACTACAATACGCGAAGCATCAACCGCTTCAATAACACCACCGCGTGTCGCAACGACCACAACACCCGAGTCTTTAGCAACAACGCGCTCCATTCCTGTACCAACCAATGGCTTTTCAGCCCTTAAAGTAGGAACCGCTTGACGCTGCATATTCGACCCCATCAAGGCACGGTTCGCATCATCATGCTCTAAAAATGGAATAATCGAAGCGGCAACAGAAACGATTTGTTTAGAAGACACGTCCATATACTGTACGGTTTCAGAGTTTGCCAAAGTAAACTCATCTTTATGACGACAAGAAACTAGCCCTTCAACTAATTTCCCTGTTTCATCAACCGCCACACTGGCTTGCGCAATGACAAAATCGCCTTCTTCAATCGCTGATAAAAAATCAACTTGATCAGTTACTTGACCATTGACAACTTTACGATACGGCGTTTCCAAGAAACCATACGAATTAGTCCGTGCATAAACCGATAATGAATTGATTAAACCAATATTAGGCCCCTCAGGCGTTTCAATTGGACACACCCGACCATAATGCGTTGTATGTACGTCACGCACTTCAAAGCCTGCTCTTTCTCTCGCTAAACCACCCGGCCCTAACGCTGAAACACGACGTTTATGCGTTACTTGTGACAGTGGATTATTTTGATCCATGAACTGTGATAGTTGACTAGAACCAAAAAATTCTTTAACCGCCGCTGAAACAGGTTTGGCATTAATAATTTCTTGCGGCATATAGCCTTCAGAATCAGCTAGCGTCAATCGCTCTCTTACTGCTCTCTCAACACGAACTAAGCCCACTCGAAATTGATTTTCAATCATTTCACCAACAGAACGCACCCGTCTGTTTCCTAAATGATCAATATCGTCAACCGTTCCATTGCCATTACGAATATTAATTAACTCTTTCAAAACATCAATAATGTCTTCTTTAGTTAAGATACCTGAACCTTCGGTTTCTTCACGCCCCAATCGCCGATTAAACTTCATTCGTCCTACAGCAGATAAATCATACCGTTCATCTGTAAAGAAAAGATTTTCAAACAAGTTTTCAGCCGATTCTTTAGTAGGCGGCTCACCAGGACGCATCATTCGGTAAATTTCAACTAACGCTTCTAACCTGTTAGTCGTCGAATCTAAACGCATGGCGTTAGAAATATAAGGACCTTTATCTAAATCATTAACAAATAAGGTTTCAATTTCACTCACCCCAGCTGCCACAATTTTTTGTAAAATATCATCAGTTAATTCCTCATTGACACTCGCTATCAATTCCCCAGTCGATTCATCAATGATATTGCGCCCTAAAATTTTTCCATCCAAGTAATGTCTAGGCACTTCAATAATGCTTAAATTAGCTTTTTCCATTTGCCTAATGTGTTTGGCGGTAATGCGTCGCCCTTCTTCAATTAATACTTGCTCATCGCATTTAATATCAAAAGCTGCAACCTCACCCCGCAATCTTTCTGGCACAATGTGAAAGAAACATTTATCTGCATCTAGCGTAAACTTATTCATTTCGAAGAACGTTTGAATCATTTCTTCGTTTTCATAGCCTAAAGCTCTCAGCAAAATAGTCGCAGGAATTTTACGTCGTCTATCAATTCGTGCAAAAACGGCATCTTTATGGTCAAACTCAAAATCTAACCAAGACCCACGATACGGAATAACTCTCGCATTAAATAGTAGTTTTCCTGACGAATGTGTCTTTCCTTTGTCATGGTCAAAAAACACGCCTGGGGAACGATGTAATTGTGAAACAATCACCCGCTCAGTACCATTGATAACAAAAGTTCCATTGCCTGTCATCAAAGGAAGCTCACCCATGTAAACTTCTTGTTCTCGAATGTCTTTGACTACTTTTGCACTCACTGGCGCGTCTTTATCGTAAATAACCAATCTAACCAACACTCTAAGAGGCGCGGCAAAGGTGGCTCCACGTTGTTGACACTCTCTCACATCAAAGGTAGGCTCACCTAGCCTATATTTCACATACTCTAATATTGCATAACCAGAATGACTAACAATTGGGAACACACTTAAAAATGCCGCATGAAGTCCCCTATCTAAGCGCTTTTTAGGCTCTACGCCCAATTGCAAAAAACTGGCATAAGAATCAATTTGTGTCGCCAAAAGATAAGGCACTTCAAGTACTTCAGTACTTTTTCCAAAATTATTACGGATACGCTTTTTTTCGGTAAAAGAATAGCTCATATTGCTTCAATACCTTTTCGTCAAGAATTGTTACTACTATTTGCTTAAAACAAACAATAAAAGGCCGGCAACAAAGTTGTCACCAGCCCTACTAATAGTGGGATATACCCTTAAGTTTTTGCCGAAGCGGCTACTTAATTTCGACTGTAGCTCCTGCTTCTTCAAGAGACTTTTTAACCTCTTCAGCTTCAGTTTTACTAACAGCTTCTTTCAATGTAGTAGGAACGCCTTCTACAGCATCTTTTGCTTCTTTCAATCCTAAACCAGTAATGCTACGAACTGCTTTAATAACTGAAACTTTATTTGCACCAAAAGATGTCATAATAACATCAAATTCTGTTTGTTCTTCAACTACCGCTGCCGCTGCTGCTGGTGCTGCTACTGCCACTGCCGCTGCTGACACACCAAACTTTTCTTCCATCGCTGTAATTAAATCAACGATCTCCATTACAGTCATATTAGAAACTGCGTCTAAAATGTCGGCTTGTGAAATTGCCATTGTATGTTCCTCTAAAAATTAGGTTTTAAACTGATTAAAAATTTTAAGATTATGCCGCTTCTTTCTGCTCTTTGATGGCAGCCAGAGTTCTTGCAAGTTTTTCGACGGGTGCTTTCATAACAGACATCAACAAACCGATACCTTGATCACGCGTTGGCATTCTGGCAAGCCTTTCAAGCTCAGAACCATCAAAAGCTTGCCCTCCAATCGCTACCACCTTGGTAATTAGCTTATTATGTCCTTTGGAAAAGCCACTGATTAAGCGTGCAGCACATCCTGGGTCTTCCATAGAAAACGCAATTAACAACGGACCGACCAATCCATTCTGCATACACTCAAACTCAGTTCCAGCAATAGCTCTCTTTGCTAAAGTGTTTTTTACTACTCGCAGATAAACCCCTGTTTCTCTGGCAGTTTTACGCAATTCAGTCATTTCTGTAACTGTTAATCCACGATATTCTGCTGCAACAGCCGAGTGAGCTTTAGCGGCGAACTTAGCAACTTCTTCTACGACAACTTTTTTGCTATCTAAATTTAGTGCCACATTTACCTCCAATATTTTCTGATTATTCATCAGAAACAATAAAACGCATCAGATGATGCCCATTTTACGGTTCCTTTCACCAATTTTCGGTTCAAGCTCCCGTCTACGCAGGCTATTAAGCCTTGTGCTTCGATAAAATCGATTACTTTAAAGCTCCTGCGGTCTTTGACAGTTGTCGCAACCGACAACTCAAAGTTTTTGTTATGATTTAACGCTGTTTTGATCTACCCATAACCCAGGCCCCATCGTAGAAGATAGAGTAACCTTCTTAATGTAGATGCCTTTGGCAGCGGTAGGTTTTGCTTTGACTAAGTCTGTCAACAACGCTTCCAAGTTGCCTGCTATCGCATCTGCATCAAAAGATACCTTGCCCAAGGTACAGTGAATAATACCTGATTTGTCTGTTCTGTATCTAACTTGACCTGATTTTGCATTTTTGACAGCGGTTACAACATCTGGGGTTACAGTGCCGACTTTAGGATTTGGCATCAATCCTCTAGGTCCTAATATTTGCCCCAACTGCCCAACAACTCGCATTGCATCTGGTGAAGCGATAACCACATCAAAATTCATTTCGCCTTTTTTAACCAAGTCGGCTAAATCTTCCATACCGACAATGTCTGCACCCGCTTCTTTTGCGGCAATTGCATTAGCTCCTTGTGTAAAAACAGCAACGCGAACAGTTTTTCCTGTTCCGTTAGGCAATACTGTCGCTCCGCGAACATTTTGATCTGATTTTCTAGGGTCAACACCCAGATTGACACTGACATCAATAGCTTCAACAAACTTAGCTGAACCTAATTCTTTCAACAATCCAACCGCTTCAGAAACTGAATATTGTTTAGCTTTATTTACTTTGGCTTTTATAACTTTTGCTTTTTTTGATAATTTAGCCATTACACACCTTCCACACTAAGACCCATACTGCGAGCACTGCCAGCAATAATCCTTACAGCAGCGTCCATATCGGCTGCATTCAAGTCTTCCATTTTTGTTTTTGCTATGTCTTCTAACTGTTGCCGAGTAACCACCCCTACTTTGTTGGTATTGGGATTGCTACTTCCCTTTTTAATACCTGTTGCTTTCATTAACAAGACAGACGCAGGTGGTGTTTTGGTAATAAAAGTAAAACTCTTGTCACTATATACGGTAATCACAACAGGAAGGGGCAACCCTTGCTCTACATCTTGCGTTCTTGCATTAAATGTTTTGCAAAATTCCATAATATTAACGCCGTGCTGACCCAGTGCTGGACCAACAGGTGGACTAGGTTTTGCTTCACCTGCTTTTACCTGTAACTTAATATAAGCTTGTATCTTTTTTGCCATAATTTAACTCCAAAATGGGTGCAAGCGCTTTTCAGCTCCCCTTAAACACAATAAAACCTGACGGACAGCTCTATGGAAAGTGCTAACCTTTTTCAACTTGCGCAAAATCCAACTCAACAGGAGTTGAACGCCCAAAAATCAATACTGAAACTTTTAGTTTACTTTTTTCGTAATTGACTTCTTCAATATTGCCATTAAAATCTTTAAAAGGACCATCAACAATTCTAACCACTTCACCTGCTTCAAATAAAAACTTAGGTCGTGGTTTATTCACTCCTTCCTCAACTCTATTCAAAATAGATTCTGCTTCTTTTTCCGAAATAGGTGAGGGTCTATCGGATGTGCCGCCTATAAATCCAAGAACTTTAGGCGTATCTTTAACCAAATGCCATGTTAAATCAGTCAGCTCCATTTGCACCAACACATAACCGGGAAAAAACTTTCTGTCACTTTTGCGCTGCTGTCCCATTCGCATTTCAACCACCTCTTCAGTGGGGACTAAAATTTTTCCAAAATAGTCTTCCAAGCCTTCTCTTTTAACGCGCTCTTCTAAAGACAACTTGACCTTATTCTCAAAATTAGAATAAGCATGAACCACATACCAGCGTAGAGTCATTATTTACACCTGACCAGTCAGGAGACGAATCCCCCAAAAAAGACACATATCAAGAACCCACAGAACCAATCCAACAAGAAATACCATCACAAAAACCATCAGCGTCGTTCTTACAGTTTCTTCTCGCGTAGGCCAAACCACTCTTCTTACTTCTTGTTTTGACTCCAAGATAAAGCCCCAAATATTTCGTCCTAATGCTGTTGTAAGAATGATTCCTAGTGCTGAAAAAACCATTCCCACTAAAAAAAGCACTCGATACAAAAACGCAATTTCTGAGAAGTAATAAAAAGCAACAACTCCAGACACTACCAAAAGAACGGCTATAACCTGCTTAACAACATCAAAAATTTGTGTTGTTGACTCTGCTGTTTGTACACTCATGAATTAAATGTTAAATAAGTTTGGGATAAACGAAACATCGATTAAACTCAGGCAAAACAACACACTGCAATTTTTAATCAAAATTAGACTGCGTTACAATGCCAAAATTTGTAATGGCAGGCCAAGAGGGAATCGAACCCCCAACCTGCGGTTTTGGAGACCGCTGCTCTACCAATTGAGCTATTGACCTATTACTGAAACAAGCCTTTAATTGTATATTACTTCAAGTTTTTTTTCAAGAAAAATACATTTAATGCTTTGTAACAAACTCAATTCAGATACTGTGGAGCTCATAACCGGATTTGAACCGGTGACCTCTTCCTTACCAAGGAAGTGCTCTACCTACTGAGCTATATGAGCAGCATGAGCTATATCGATTAAGTTTGTGGAGCGGGTGATGGGAATCGAACCCACGCAATCAGCTTGGAAGGCTGGAGTTCTACCATTGAACTACACCCGCTGTACTTATAGAAAAGAGGTGGTGGAGGGGGGAGGATTCGAACCTCCGAAGGCTGAGCCGGCAGATTTACAGTCTGATCCCTTTGGCCACTCGGGAACCCCTCCTAAGTGTTGAACTTGCTATTATGTCAACATTATATTTTAATGTCAATACTTTTTTAATCTTTTATTTCATTCATTAAATTATCAACTAATCGCTCGCCATCAATAATAACGCTCGTTATTTTTTCCATTTCTTCTTTAGAGGGCGTTGATAAAACATAATCAGCAACCGACTTTCCAGCTACTGGACGACCAATTCCAATTCTTAACCTATAAAACGCATGGGAATCTAAGTGTGCAATAATATCCCTTAAGCCATTATGCCCTGCATGTCCGCCATTTTTTTTAATCTTTACTTTACCTGCTTCAAAATCTAATTCATCGTGAATAACCAAAATTTCATCAGAATTTATTTTATAATACCTTGCGATTAAACCGACAGCTTGTCCACTACAATTCATAAAAGTATCTGGTTTGAATAGAATCACTTTTTGTAACCTTAACTTGCCTGTTGCCCACATTCCTTGAAACCTTTTCTCTTTATTCCAAGAACTCCCTGAAAGTGCTGCCAAATGCTCTAAAAACAAAAACCCGACGTTATGCCGGGTTTTTTCATATTGTTGACCTGGATTTCCTAATCCAACAATAAGTTTTATCATTTATTCATTAGCCTTCAGCAACTTCATCTGTTGCTTTTCCTTTAGATGGCATAATAGATACAACAGGTAAATTGTGTTCTATTCCATGTGTTAACGCAACAAGTTCTACACCTTCAGGCAGAACAATATCACTAAGATGTACAGACTCACCAACATCAACACCTGCTAAATCTACTGCAATAAACTCTGGCAACATCGTACTCAAACACAAGACTTCAACTTCAATCACGGTATGTGTAGCGACACCGCCTTTTTTTACTCCAACTGAACTGGCTTCATTCATAAAATGCAGCGGAACGTGAACTTTGATTTTATCTGATTCATTAATGCGCATAAAATCAAGATGCAAAATTTTAGGCTTATACGGATGTCTTTGAATACCTTTTAAAATCGCTTTTTCAGATTTTCCATCAACAATAACATCCAATACATGAGAGTAAACAGCTTCATGCACCAAGCTTTTTAGCACTTCGTTGTGTTCTAACTCCAGCATTTTCGGGGCATTATTACCACCATAAATAACAGCAGGCACTTTACCCTGACGACGTACGGCCTTAGCTGCACTTTTACCTGATTTATCACGGCTTTTCGCCACAAATTCAAACACGCTAGACATTCTTCTCTCCAAAGCTGATGCCAACAAAGCACAGCACAATAATCTTAATCAACATAAAGCGAGCTGACAGATTCGCTAGCTGCTATCCGTCGTATCGTTTCCGCCAGCATTTCGGCAACACTTAATTGCCTAATTTTACCTAGCTGCGCTAACTCTGCTCGCAAAGGTATGGTATCTGTAACAACCAATTCATCTAAAACTGAATTTCTTATGTTTTCTGCCGCACTTCCTGATAACACCGCATGGGTACAATAGGCAACAACTTTTAGCGCACCGTGCTTTTTCAAAGCCGCAGCCGCGTGACACAACGTTCCTGCCGTATCAACAAGATCATCAACCATCACACACGTTCTTCCATTCACATCACCAATAATATGCATAACCTCTGAAATATTGGCTTTAGGACGACGTTTATCAATAATGGCTAAATCCGCATCATCTAACCGTTTAGCTAAAGCTCGCGCTCTAACTACGCCCCCCACATCGGGTGATACCACAATTAAATCTTGATATTTTTGTCGCCACACATCACCCAATAAGATAGGCGAAGCATAGACGTTATCAACAGGAATATTGAAAAAACCCTGAATTTGATCGGCATGCAAATCAATTGTTAATACACGATTAGCACCTGCTTTATCAATCATGTTAGCAACTAATTTTGCAGTAATCGGTACTCTTGCAGATCGAGATCGTCTATCTTGTCTTGCATAGCCATAATAGGGTATAACTGCGGTAATTCGTGAAGCCGATGCACGCTTAAGGGCATCAATCATCACTAATAGTTCCATTATATTTTCATTGGTAGGAGAACAAGTGGGCTGGATAACAAATACGTCCTTGCCTCTTACGTTCTCTTCAATTTCAACGGCAACTTCTCCATCGCTAAATCGCCCAACAGTAGCCATTCCAAGGCGCATATTAAGCTTTTTTACAACGCCTGCTGACAGCTCTGGATTAGCATTACCTGAAAACACCATAACAGAGGTGTCACTCATTCGGGCACTCCCAAAAATACACAATTTAGCGGAGACAAAATGGCTGGGTCGCAAGGATTCGAACCTTGGTATGCGGAGATCAAAACCCCGTGCCTTACCGCTTGGCGACGACCCAATAACTGAGAATATTTTAAAATCTTTCTAGCTTATCTCTTAAGGGTGAGCTGTTTAAACTTCTGGCTAAATAGACCTGCCATTTTTCTTTCAAGGAAAAATAAGCTTTTTGGGCTAATTGTTCAGAATCAAATTGCGCAAAGACGCAAGCCCCCGTTCCTGTTAATTTAGCGACGGATGAGTAAACACCTAAATCAGCCAAAGCCTCATTTACAGACGGATATAAATTAGAAACGACATCAAGACAATCATTTTTCTGTTGTCCTGCAATAAATTCAAGCATTGTGATGGTTTTGCTATCTCTTGTCAAGCTTTTAGTTGAAAAAACTCTTCCCGTGTCAACGTGACAATTAGGTTTTATAACAACAACCCATTGTTCTGGCAAACTTATTTTAGCTAATTTTTCGCCAACACCTTCTGCCCAGGCTGAAAATCCATAAATAAAAATCGGCACATCCGCCCCAAGCTGTAAACCGAGCTGCATCAGTTTTTCTTGTGAATAATTTATTTTCCATAATTTATTCAATACCAAGAGGGTAGTCGCCGCATCTGAACTCCCACCGCCCAATCCCCCACCCATCGGTAAATTTTTTTCCACCTCAATACAGACACCCTCCTGACAGCCTGATTCTTCTTTTAACAAGCGAGCCGCTCGTATGGTTAAGTCAGTTGATTCTGGCACACCAGGAATAGCTTGTTTCAAACACACTCGACCCTCTGCACTAAGGTGAAAGGTAAGCCAATCACACAAATCTATAAATTGAAAAACGGTCTGTAGTAAATGATACCCATCCGCTCTACGCCCCGTAATCCGTAACATCAAATTTAATTTTGCAGGTGCTGGCCATTTTTGCCCCCAACCCGCTTTTTCCTCATCACTTTGTTTCATTGTCACCCCATTGATCAATGATTAATTTCAATTTAGCCTGTGCTTGCTCAACATTCATTTTACGCGGCAACCATTCTTTGCCCGATTGCTGCATTTGTAGATAATGCACCGCCCATTTTGACTGGATAAAACCATCTTCTAATTCAAGCACTGCCGTTTCTGGCTGCGTTAGTCCCAACACCCAATAGCGCAATGCTCGCACGGGAACAAACACCCCTAATTGTTGTGAAATATATTCATCCACTTGATTAGATTGAGTTATTTTATCGTCACCGCGATCAATTATCACTAACTCATCGGTTAAAATAATCAACGCCCCTCCTTGCCCTAAAGGGCCTGACAACTTAATTTCATCTTTTTTTTCAGAATGCTGCCACTCAATGGCTGCTGACCACGACTCTTGCCCATCCGTCAACGACAGCCGTCCGTCAAAAGACCAGTTTTTGAGTTGATACAAATGCGCTCTTTCAGAAACCTGAAAAGGCTGTCCTGATTTAACAGGCATTTCACTACACGCGGCTAACCCCAATAAAAAAAGCGTTAGTAAAAATCGTTGCAAAACTTTCACGCCCTACTCGCTCTTGTGTTCTTTCTGCAAAACCCGTTGCTGAAATTCCAGTAAAATTTCATCTGTTGGTGTTTTTTTAAGCATTTCATCAAACAGCAATTGTGCATCTTTTTTGCGCCCTGATACCCACAACACTTCAGCTAAATGGGCGGCAATTTCATTTTCAGGTAATTTTTTAAAAGCCGCCTCCAAATACTTTAATGCACTGGTTAAATTTCCTTTTTTAAATTCTAACCAGCCATAACTATCAATGATAACCGCCTCTTCAGGTTGCAATTTTAACGCTTGGCTCAAATACTTTTCTGCCTCAGCATAACGGGTTGTTTTATTCACCAACGAATAGCCCAAAGCATTCAATGCAGCAGCATCATTGGGGTTTTGCTGTAAAACTTTCTGTAAATCCGCTTCCAAAGTGACCATATCCTCCAATTTCTCAGCCGTTAATGCGCGGGTGTACAATAAATCACGTTGGTCTGGTGTTTTTTCTAACGCACCAGTCAATAACTCCATCGCCGCACGGTATTCTTTTTGCTGATTCAACAATTCGGCTTGCATCACCAAAACTTGCGCCTGCTGTTTTGGGTCTTGCACTTTTGACTCTAATCCTGTAAGTCTTTGTTCTGCTTCAACAAATTTTTCTTGCGCAAATAAAACTGAAACGGCTGCCAACGAGGCTTCAAACTGTAAAGACTGGCTTTTTACTTTGTCGAACCAATCAATTGCTTGAGCAAACTGCTTATTTCTAAAAGCCACTTTTCCTGAATACATAAATAATTCAGCTTCAAAATCCAACGCTTTTTCCCAAGTTGGCTGCAAAACAATGGCTTGATGCACTTTTTGTTTTGCCAATTCCAACTTGTTTTGCCGCACGGCTAAAATAGATTGGGTTAAAAAAATGCCTGCTTGCTGAGGATGTTGCTTGGCCAATACATTGAGTGCTGAATCAACAAAGGTTAAATCCTCTTCGGTTTTTAAAACACGCGCAATATCTAACAAGGTTGTCTCAAATGCCGCTGGGTTATTTTTTAAAATAGCTGCTAAATGTTTAACCAACGCCGCCTGATTTTTTTTACCCAACGCAGCAGATAAAGCAAGCTGTCTGGCATTGATATTTTTGTCATCTTTAGATAACCACAATGACAGTGCTTTTTCAGTTTTTGGCAAATTGTCTAAATACAGACCAATTTTTGCCGCTTTTTCCGCAACCCTTGCATCTGGAGTGCGTCTGGCAGCTTCTAAATAAGCCTCTAACGCCACATCGTATTGCTG
>JFJP01029728.1_pt1 | contig 18474 bp, 15 predicted proteins | sample 431651 | NCBI WGS metagenome assembly JFJP01 (sample SAMN02602958, study PRJNA72255) | Microbial mat metagenome, whole genome shotgun sequencing project. | biome: fresh water; feature: sink hole; material: water; isolation source: purple microbial (photo- and chemosynthetic) mats found in...
TCCATCTCGGTTCGTTGCTCCGACCTTTTGTCACCCTCCAGATGATCGGGCACACACAGTTTCCCTCTTGCTTCCATGACAGAACGCACGGTTCCGGATTCTTTCATGGAGCAGGCAAATTTTGAGCGGGTGGAATGCACGGTTTCTCCTTTTGACCAAGGCGGAGAAAAATCCCACGCATCGCCTGCATCCGCCTCCTCTTCCAGGAGATTCAGATTGTGGGTCCAGTGGCCGCTGCGTTTGTCCAGCATGCTGATCAGGGCACCATGGCTTTCCACGCGCAGGGATTCATTTTCCATGAAGAGATCGCAGGCATCGTTTGTCCGGGCTTCTCTGATGATTCCGGTCATGATACCGGCATGTTGCGGAACATTTTTCCGGTTGGATTCGCGTTCGACGGACACGGATTCAACCGGCAGGTCACCGGCGGATGGAGCCAAGGTGTATCCATTCAGACCTCCTTGGCGGAATTGATCCAGAAAAAGAACCTTCCGATACACATCGGAGGGGAACCGGTCATTCCTCGGCAGGCCGATGGCGTTGTCAAAAACCGCTTCCCTTGGCAGTATCTGCGTGGGAAGGCACCTGCCGGCCCGGTCCATGACGACAACCTGTTCATTCCCGATGGCGGCCCACAGTTCGCACGGCTGCCAATGTGACGCACCCACGGGGGAATAGGCCAGAAAAGCACGATTCTGTTGTTTCCACCAAGGGACAAACTGTCCTGCAATATGCTTCAAAGCCATATGGACCAGGCCACCCGCGATTTGCCTCACTGCGGCACTGCGGGCCTCCATTTCCACATGCACCTCGTCCACGCTGGACCCGTGGATGCTGTCGTGTGCGCTGTTGATCATCAGGCAGGTCCAGGCTTCGTCCAGCAGGCGCTGCTGATCCGCAAGGCCATATCGGGCGGCGATGGTTGTCAAAGGCTCTGCATATCGTTCCACAAGGGCTTCAGCCGCAAAATTCTGTCGTTTCAGATAGGTTCGCGTGGACAAGGCACCGAACAGAATATATTGGTATTTGGAGCCAATCAGCTCCATGTCGAAGACAGCAGGCTCCTTCAGACGGGAACGGACTGCCAGGGCATATTCTTCGGGAGTACCCCACACAAAGGAAATTTCCTGCTGCTGCTGGTTCGCCAAACGGATGCACGCCCCGATGCCGGCTTGTGGCGGCAGATGGTCGCAGCCTGAAATCAGGGGAACGATACCGGATGGGTAGCGATGGACAATATCCTGGACATTCCGGATCAACTTGGCCGCGATCTCCTCCGGGTCCTCATGTCGGGCGAGTTCCCGGTGCCACTCGTAGGAAAGGCCGTCGCTGCAGTAGGGGACAGTGCGGGGTTGAATCGGATCCACGTCCTTGTCGTACAGGTCAAAGGCGCCGCCATAGCCTTCCCGGAAGTGGCTGGCCAGTACTTCGGAACCGTCGGGTCCCCTGTAGATGAATTCATCAGGGTGTCCGCCTTCGATTTCCGGCATCCCCCTCATGAACATCAGGCTGTCGAGGCCGAAGTTGTTCAGAATCTGCGGCATCTGCAGGGGATGACCGAAATTGTCGGGAAGGTACCCCGCATTCATTCTCCCGCCCAGCTTTTCACACTTGATTCTGCCGTACAGACAATTTCGGATCATGGATTCCGCACTCGGCAGCCATTCGTCGAACTGCGTGTAGAATGGACCGATGGCGAGAAGCCCGGTCCGGACAAGCTCTTTCAAAGGTGCTTCATCCGTGGGGACGAGTTTCAGATAGTCTTCAAGCGGAAAAACCTGTCCATCGAGCAGATAGTTCCTGAAGTCAGGCTGCTCCTTCGCAATTTTTTTCAGATCGGCCATGATCTCCATGGTCCAGAACCGGAAGGATCGCATCGGCTGATACCATTCGATATCCAGATGGCCTGCCGTGATGACAAAACCAATTGTCTTGTCCATGAGAAACCTCCCGTCAAAGATAAGACATTTTTTGAATTGTTTTCTTTCTGTTAGGGGGAATAGCACACACCCGTTTATTTCACCAGAATCCGTTTTCCGTATTCCAGATGATTTCGGAGCAGGTCTGCTGCGGTGCTGCCATCACCTGCAGCCACGGCAGTCCATACGGCGCGATGATCCAAAGCGGACTGATGAATGCGTGCCGGGTCTTTCTTCAACACATTCAGGGCCATGCGGAACAGCTTGTCCTGGAGGTGTTCCATTGTCTGGACCATCTCCTGATTCCCATACAGACGGACAAGCAGGAGATGGAATTCGGAATCAAGCGCTGTGAAGCGGATGAAATCACGCGCCTGAACACAGACATCCTGCGCATCCAGGTTCTGAAGCATCAGGAAACTGTCTTCTGCGGACAGATGGATGGCGGCTAGCCGGTCAACCGCGTAGGGTTCCAGCGCGAGTCGGAAATCAAAAAAATCGAGAACTTGCCGCAGGGACATTTCCCGTACACGGATGCCACGGTTGGGGGAACTTTGCAGATAACCCTCCGACTCGAGGCGGTCGACCGCCGTGCGGATGGGTGTCCGGCTCATGGAGAAGCGCTCGGCGAGTGTTCGTTCGGTCAGCAGCGCACCTTCCGGGTATGAGCCGTCCAGTATGGACTGTTTGATGACCTGATATGCCTGATCCCGCAGAGATGGACGCGTCATGCTTTGCCTGCTTTCCGATTTCTTTCATTCTGTTTGTCGGCCGCCTGCCTGTTATCCGGCATTTGTCAGCTTAGCTCATGAAGCCATTCCAGGCTCTCTGCAAGCCATTGCCGTTCCACATGAATCGTTGCGTCGATGTCTCCCTGCCAGGGCACCCACAATTCCAGGATGATGCCCGGTGCCTGACGCCCAGCGGCCCATGCGGATTCCCGAACGGTCTTCAGAAGGGCGGGAATGTCGAGTCGCCCCTTGCCGGCCGGCGTTCCGATGATTTCGAATCCCATCTGGTGGGTATGGCGGCGGATGGTGAAATCCTTGAGATGCAGGTTCACCGCGAGAGGGGCCAGATTCCGGATAACCTGTTCAGGTCCTTCAAGCGAGCCGAATGAGTTCACCGTATCGAGACAACAGCCAATCAATGCGGCCTCAGTCGCAGCCATGCTTTTTCTCAACCCGTCAATCAAGCCCGCCAACTCCGAGGAGGAATGAAGCCCGTGATTTTCGAGTGCAAGGGTAACGCCGGCAGCGGCATAAAGCGGAAGCACGGAAGAAAGATGCTCACGGCAAATGCCCAAGTCCCGTTCGGTCAGGAGGGTTCTCACCAGCCCGGCTTTCAGGGTTCCGGCGATCGACAGATATTCGAGCAGGCGCTCCGGTTCACTGCCGCGCAGTCCGATTTCTATGGGCATGCCGTTCTTCTCAGCCTTGTCCGCCAATTGGTGCAGCGCCTGTGTCGTGAGTTTGTCCAGCGGCAGATTGTCAGCCAGCTGAACCCGATCGGCCCCTGCGGAAATCGCCAGGTCCAGCAGGTCGATGGCCTGCATCGGACAGGCCGGCAATGGCCAGCCATTGACGCCGATGGACCATGTGAGGCAGTAGGACCCGATGCCGATGTTCATGTGCCGCTCCTTGTCCGATATTCTGTGCGTTCTGTCTGTGTTCAGGTCAGCTGATTTGTTCTGGTATACCGATGGTATGCAAATGAATTGTCTTTGTCAAGAACCACGGAATCTTACTGGTATACCACTTGTATTCCGGAAAAATATTGTGATATCATGGCAGTGCGATGGCCATGCCCGAGGATTGGAGTATTCCGTGAGATGGCCATATGATGAATGGTTCAGGCTGCCGTACTGCAGCAGGAGGGGCCCTATGACCACACCGACATTGCTTCAGGGACAAACCATCGTACTGATCGGCGCAGGTGGGAAAATGGGTTGCCGAATCACGGACAACCTGATGAAGACGGACCTTCGTTTTCTGCCTGTTGAAACGGGAGCAAAAGGCAGAGAGAATCTTGAAGCCCGGGGACTTGTCCCCGTTCCTCAGGAAATGGCCGTACCGCAGGGGGATATCGTCGTCATGGCGGTACCGGATGTACTTATCGGCCGGCTGGCCGGCGGTATCGTTTCCGCCATGAAACCCGGCTCGCTGCTCATGCTGCTCGATCCGGCCGCAGCCTATCTGGATCAGCTTCCTCTGCGGGAGGATATCGGGTACTTGGTGTCGCACCCGTGTCACCCGCCGGTATTCAGCGATGAAACGGATCCGGAGGCAAGGCGGGATTTCTTTGGTGGTGTGAAGGCAAAGCAGTCCATTGTCACCGCGCTGATGAAGGGGCCGGAATCGGACTTCGTACGCGGAGAGGCGCTGGCCTGTCTGCAGTACGGACCCATTCTCCGTTCCCATCGCATCACGGTGGAACAGATGGCCATTCTTGAACCGGCGATGGCGGAGACGGTTTCCTCCATGCTTGTGACCGTGATGGGGCAGGCGCTCGAGGCGGCGGTGAAAGCCGGTGTACCGGAAGAAGCGGCCCGGGATTTCATGCTCGGGCACATCAACGTGCAGCTGGGCATTGTGCTGGGACGTGCCGGCTACAATTTTTCTGATGCCTGCCTGACCGCCATCGAATACGGACGTCGCCATATCATACGGGAGGACTGGGAATCCGTCTTCCGGCCGGAAAGCGTGCGGGAGCAGATTGATATCATGCTGCACCCGGAAAGGCTGGATAACGCCTCTGTTCCAGGAAGCCAGGCATAATCTCATGGGAAAACGGCTTACATGGAGGCCTGACATGAAAGCATGGAAAAACGGTTTGCATGAAGGCCTGAAATGAAAGCATGAATAAACGGCTTACAGGGAGGCCAGATATGAAGAAGTGGAAAATCGGCGTCGTCGGAACCGGATGGTGGTCCGACAAGCATCTTGGCGCCTGGACGGCCGATCCGCGTGCCGAGCTTGCCGCACTCTGCAACCGGAGCCGACCGAAAATGGAGGCACGCGCCGAGGAGTTCGGTCTATCGCCGTCCTGTTTGTACAACAGTCTGGATGACATGCTCGATCAGGCAGACATTGATGTTGTCGACATCGTGACCGGACCCGAAACCCACCTCGATTTTGTCAGGAAGGCGGCTGCTGCAGGCAAGCACATTCTCTGCCAGAAGCCGTTCGCCCGTTCGCTTGCGGAGGCGGAAGCCATTGCGGAAGCGGCGGAGTCGGCCGGTGTGCGGTTGATGGTGACGGAAAACTGGCGCTGGCTGATGCCGTTCCGCCTGCTTCGTGAACAGCTTGAGGCCGGCCGGATCGGTCGGATCACAGGCGCACGCTATGCGCACAGCGACTGGTACACACCGCGCATGACCCCCGATGCGAAGCTGCCCCAACCTTTTTTCCGGGATATGCCGCAGCTGCTGTTTTATGAAATGGGCACACACTGGTTCGACACGTGGCGGGCTCTTTTCGGCATGCCAAAACGGCTGTATGCGGAAACGACGCGCACCAGTCCGTACATTGCCGGGGAGGACGGCGGCATTGTCACCCTGGGCTACGATGATTGGTTCGGTACGATGGACATGAGCTGGGCGACGCGCCGCCATCTCGATACAGTGCCGAATGACCCGATTTGGCCTTTGAACCACGAAACCTTCGTCATCGAAGGGACGGAAGGCACGCTGCGTTACTTCGCGGATGGCCGCATCGAGCTGGTGTCCAAGGATGGCACCACCCGTACGACCCTGGCGGAGCAGACAATGCTGGACCATCCGACCAGCCATGTGCTGCTGTCCCGACATTTTCTTGATTGCATGGAGACGGGTGCCTCCTTTGCCACGTCGGCGCGGGACAACATCGAGACACTGTGCCTGGTGTTTGCGACCTACGAAAGCGCGGCGAATCATGACGTGATCCGGTTTGACTGAATGGACCCGGCATAGTCTCGCCTGCTGGACGGAACCATCCGCGATTCGGTTTGACTGAATGGACCGGGCATCGATCCATCTGAAAAAACACCCGCAGAGGCAGATACGCCCTGCGCAAGGAGGACAGTATGCGCATCATCGATGTCCATTCCCATCTGGGAGACGACTGCGTTTTCGACGAATGCTTCACGGCGGCGGACCTGCTGGACAAGCAGACCCGCTGCGGCATTGACCTGAGCATCGTACAGCCGGGCACCTGCTTCGATCTGGAAACCGTCCGGGTTCAGCACGATGCAATTGCTGCGCTGTGCACCGCGCATCCCGGGCGGTTTGCCGGCATGGCCAATCCGAATCCGCATCTGAAGGAAACAGCCTATCGGGATGAAGTGGCGCGCTGCATGAAGGTTCACGGTTTCGTCGGCATCAAGCTGCACCCGTTCGCCCATGCGGCCCCACCGGGCGGACACGACCAGCGCAAGGTCTTCGAGGCGGCACGGGAACACGGTGTGCCGGTCATGGTGCATACAGGAGCTGGGATTCCGTTTGCGAATCCGTCGAACCTGCTGGCGGTCTGCGAGGCTTTTCCCGATGTCCGGATCGTGATGGCGCACTGCGGCATGATGATCACTTCGGGAGAGGCCTGGACCGTGCTGGAGCGCTGTCCGAACACCTGGGCGGACGTATCCTGGACGCCCGGGTTTCAGATTGAACGCATGGCGAAAGCCTTTGGAGCTAACCGCCTGCTGCTGGCAAGCGATCATGCGGAGAATGCGGATACGGAACTCGCAAAAATCCGGGCCTGCCGTCTGCCGCAGACGGACCTTGAACAGATTTTGGGCGGTGCCGCCGAATCGTTGTACCGCTTGCCGAAACCGGAAGGAGAAAGAATATGATGGAACAAACATTGCCGCTCCTGCGTGTCGCCGATGACCGCAGACACCTGGTCACGGAAAACGGGGAACCTTTCTTCTGGATGGGCGACACCGCATGGGAACTCTTCCACCGGCTCAGCCGCGAAGAGGCTGAACAATATCTGGATTGCCGGGCGGAACAAGGTTTTACCGTGCTGCAGGCGGTCGCACTGGCGGAATTGTCGGGCATTACCGTACCAAACGCCCATGGCCGTTTGCCTTTGAGGCAGAATGCTCAGGGTCAATGGGACCCGACTCTTCCGGATCTGAACGTGGAGCCCGGAGGCGCGAGCTATTGGGATCATGTGGACCGTATCGTCGATATGGCGGCCGAACGTGGCATCTATATCGGCATGCTGCCGACATGGGGCGACAAGTACAACCGCATGTGGGGAGAAGGGCCCGAGATCTTCACCGCTGAAAACGCGGAGATCTACGGAAATTGGATCGGACGGCGTTATCGCGGCCGTGCAAACATCATTTGGATACTCGGCGGAGATCGGCCGCTTCTGACCCGCCGCCATTTTGACATCATTCAGGCCATGGCGTGTGGCATCCGGAACGGCGACGAGGGCAGGCACCTGATCACGTTCCATCCCAGCGGCGGACGTTCCTCCTCTGGACCCTTGCATGAGGAAAGCTGGCTCGATTTCAACATGATTCAGTCCGGGCACGGACGCGACCAGTTGTGCAACTGGACCTTCATCGACAAGGACCGGGCGCTTTCACCCATAAAGCCGACGTTGGATGGAGAACCGCGATATGAGGACCATCCGATTGACTTCAATCCGAAAAACGGCTATTTCGACGCGACCGATGCCCGGACGGGTCTCTGGTGGGCGACCCTGGCCGGTGGTCTGGGTGTGACCTACGGCCATCATGCGATCTGGAGCATGCGCACGGAGCCGGAACCATACTGGCCGCTCACCTGGCGGCAGGCTCTTCGTCGTCCTTGCGCGCAGCAGGTGCGGCATCTGCGGAATCTGATGCTTTCCCGTCCGCTGGTCGGTCTGGAGCCGGATGAAACCCTCTTGGCAGGCCAATACGAAGGCGCCAACCACATCGCCGCATCACGCGGAGAGAAGCATGCCTTTCTGTACACGCCGAACGGCCTGGAGGTCAAGGCACGGCTGGGTGTGCTGGCCGGCACGCAGGTGAAGGTGTCCTGGTATAACCCGCGGACAGGAGAGACAACGGAAGTCGGCGTGATTGCCAATGAAGGGGAGAAGGGTTTCCGGCCGGAGACCTCCGGTCGCGGGGAGGACTGGGTCCTGGTGATGGATGTCATGGACTAGTCCCATGCCAAGGTCGCGTCCGCGCAAACGGGCTGATGATCGCATCCGTCCCGAGCCGATGTCATAAAAGCATGATTGGTATGCAAAACGGCTTCACCGTATTTGCATACCAATCATGTATGATAGTCATACGCGGGTGACCGGGGGCAGTCAGTCCGCCAACTCGTCGCGTGTGACGACTGACCGGGGGCAGTCAGTCCTCAAACTCGTCGCGTGTGACGACGTATGTGCTGTTGTAGAGTGCCTTCAAGGCGTCCGGCGTATTTTCTTCCGTCAGATGTTTCGTGTGCCAGGTCATGAACCAGACCCACGGTACATCCTGCAGCTCCGCGACTGTGGGATTCGTGCCGCATTCGTGGAAACAGAGGGGTTTCGGCGCGTCGGTGACGGCGCGCACCTTTCGGTACAACCCTTCCTGGGCGCCGCCGTCATAACTGTCCGCTCCGAGGATGTCGCACACCTCGTCGCCCGGATACCAGTCCTCTTGCCTGATGCCCTTGTTCGAATAGCCCAGCACCCAGATGAGATTGTTCAGCTTCCAATGGGTGGTGTATCGATCGTACATGAGGCGCCACAACTTCCGGAACCGATCGCTGCCGCCCTTTCCCCACCAGAACCAAGCCCCGTCGAATTCATGAAAGGGTCGCCAGAAAACGGTTACCCCTTTTTCCTGCAACGCCAGCAAAGCCGCTGCAGCTTTGTCCATACCGGCGATGAAGGCTTCATGGGACGCGGTGCCTTCTGTCAGGACCGCGTCCCAGTCTGCAACCTCTGTTTTCATCGCCTCGTTCCATTCCCCGGTGAAATCCGCACCGGTATGCCAGCAGATGGTCACCAGACCGCCCTGCTCCTGCCAGGAGATCGCACGGGCGTTCACGCCCGCGAAGTCATCCTTCATGTAGTCGAATCCGCGCATGGCGGGCAGCTTGCCGGTGATGTCCCACAGATGATCCATCTCGTAATCGGCGCTGCCCATCCAGGTGGACTCCTGCTGGCCACTGAGCGCGCCAGTCCCTGTGAGGCTGCAGACCTGCTCATAGATGCGCCGGGTGGCTTCCGTGGCGTTGGGATTGGAAAGCTGTGGCTTGGACGCATTGTCGGAGGGGTGCGGTTGCCCGGAGGTGTTCTGATCGTCCTGTTTCGCGGCAGGCGATGGAATTTCCAGCCCGGGTGAGAAGCTGCAGGCGTTCAGCAGCAGGATGACGACGATCAGGAGCAAGGCCAGTCTCCAACCGCTCATGAACATCTCCTTTCATTGTGTGCACACATGCCCGTACGGATGACGGGAAAACCTCCCGTCTGATTGAGCCGGTTTGGAGAGGACGAACCCTCCCGTCCGATTGAGTCGGTTCGGAGAGGACGAACCCATTGGGATCATTTCTGGCGGGTCAACCTTCTCTTCTTGGGCAATATGAAGCAGTTATGATACGATAACCATAGTGAAAGAAGATCAGCATGGCGGAAAGGCCCCATCACAAGGTCAGGAGGGATTCGCCCGTCACGCGCTGCCCGGAGATCCTTACGCATTGCTTTTTCAGCATATCGCATGATTCCTGCCGATGTAAAGGATGATGATGGTCCTGCGTATGCGTTGGAGCGTCACCTGAAAGGAGATTTGCGTGAAACAAAGCATCCTGCGGCCGAACGCCATGGTTCTTCTTGCGATTCTTTTTGCGATTTTTCTTTGTGGCTTTTCCGCCTGCTCCTCTTCCATCCCGGATCCTTCCATGGAAATCATGAAGCCGGCAAAGTCCGGGGAGGCAAGCGCCATGGTCGGGACAACTGAAACAGAATCCCCTGCGAACGAATCCTCTCCATCCGCTATGGAAGCAACGCCTTCTGCCTCAAGTGAAGTCTCCGCTTCCCTGGAAAACCCGTTCCGCACGGAACCCAAGGAGATCTTCGGTTACCTGCCGTTATGGGATTATGCCTGCTGCGAAACCCTGGATTACAAGAATCTGACCCACATCAGTCTGGCATTCGTGAACCCGGATGAAAAGGGGAATATGGTCTGCGAAGTGCCCGAGGCCGACCTGAAGGCCATCGTGATGAAGGCGCACGATCAAGGGGTGAAGGTGCTTGTTTCACTGGGGGGAGCAGGCGGCAGCGACAACTACCCGAAGCTCATCAGCGAACCGGAGCCCCGGAAGGCCTTTGTCGCCAATCTTGCAAGTTTTGTCTCGGATTACGCACTCGACGGCATCGATCTGGATATCGAGGGAGAGGCGCCTCCACTCTTCTGGAGCAGCTATGAACTCTGGGTGACCGCATTGAGATCGCTCTGCGATGAGAAGGGACTGCTGCTGACAACGGCAGTCGGCAACTGGTATGCAGGCAACATCACGCCGAAAACATACGGAATGTTTGACCGTATTGCCGTCATGGCGTATGACAATGACGTGGATACGATGCATGCCACCTACCAATACGCAAAGGATTGCATCGGGTTTTTCTCCGTCCTCCGGAAGATTCCGAAGGAGAAACTTCTGCTGGGCGTTCCGTTCTATGGACGCGGATATGATGCGAACGGCAAACTGGACTGGAATTCCTATATCGCCTACAAGGACCTGCTGAAATTGAATCCGGCGGCAGGTGCGGGGGACAGCAGCAACGGATATGGGTATAATGGAACGGAGACGCTTCTGAAGAAATGTGATCTGGCCCGGGACTGCGCAGGCATGATGGTCTGGGAACTCAGTCAGGATGCGTCCGGCGAGGCCTCCCTGCTGAAATTGATGCGGGATAACCTGCCTTGATGTCGACATGAACAGGAAGATGGGAGCATCGGATGAACGAGTTGTCGAGGATGGAGCGGGATTGGCGGCCAGGGAACCGCAGACATGTGAGGGGCTTCCTCTGTCTGCTTACTGGAATTGTCGCCATCACCGGGGTTGCTGTCGACATGCTGGCTTCCGGCAGCATGAAGGAAGCACTGGACCTTTTTGTCTATTTCACCATCCAGTCCAACCTCTTCGGAGGGGTTTTCATGGTAGCGACCGGACTGCTGGTTCTGAAGGGAATTCCGGTTCCATTTTGGCTCGGACGCCTGTCGGACGGTGCAACCCTTTGGCTTTTGGTCACGCATCTGGTCTATCATTTCATGCTCTCCGGCGTTCATCATCCGCAGGGCGTCCGAATCATCGCCAATATCATGATGCATTATGCCACCCCTTGGCTGATGCTTCTGGTCTTCTTTCTGTTCTCGGAAGATGCTCCTTTTCGGGTGGGCACCCTCCTGCTCTTTTGTTCCTATCCAGCCCTGTATGCCTGTGTTTCCGTCCTGCGCGGCAGTTTGGACGGCTTTTTTCCGTATTGGTTTCTCAAGCCGTACGGGCAGTATCCCGGTGGCAACGGATCCTATCTGCAGGTGCTGTTGACCTGTGCGGGGATGTTTGCCGCATTTTCGGCAATCGGGTCCCTGATGATGCTGACGAGGCACTTTGCCTGCGGCCTGATACGAAAAGCCGGACGGGCGGACCGCATGACGGAAACTACCTGAAACAAGCCGACTCGGCAACCAGAAACAAACCGACTTTCAACGTAACGGCAACCACCGCAAAGTCATCCCGTCATTTTCGGAAACAATGGTACATACTTGTTTGCGGCCTATCAAACCATCCTGTGCCGTGATAGCATTTCCATGAAGGCGCTCGGAACGCCACGCGGAGTGTGGCGGCACCTGGCAAGGAGGGAAGCATATGAAGTATTCATGCAGGTATTACAGGGAAGAGGACGATGCGGCGATCGAACAGATGATCCTCGCATCCTATCAATGGGAAGACCCTATCTGGGGATTGAGCCGTCATGAGTTCTGCAAAGGGCTGCACCCGTCCCATACTGGTTTTCGTCATGCCTGGGCGCATACGGTCGGCGTTTTCCGGGAAGATGAGCGGATTGTGGCCTGTGTCATCAACGAGGGCAATTATGACGGTGAGGCCTTTTTCCTGTTCGAGTCGCAGAAACGGGGTCAGGATGTCGAACTGCTTCGGGAGATGATTCGATTTGCCCAGACATACGGAGCCGGTATTCGGGAAAACCGCAGAACCCGTTTTGTGAACATCCCCCTGGCCCGGTGGAATACGGTACTCGCTGACCTGCTGGAGATAGCGGGATTCAGGCAGGAAACGGAGACCGACAAGCAGCTGGTTCTTCCTTTCGGGAAACATCCATTCCAGGTCGACCTGCCCGAGGGTTATACCTTTGCAGACGGCGACACCACACCCCCTTTTTATCTTTCAAATGTCCATCGGCACTCCTTTGCCTATGGCCGTGAGAGCTATGCCTGCGACAATGGGGCGGATGCTTTCCGTGAATTGAGGACGATGACGCATTATCGCAGCGATCTGGAACTTTGTGTGCTGGATCCGCAGAAACTACCTGTAGCCATGGCCATCATCTGGCATGACGAAATGATGCCTTACTGCGAGCTGGAGCCATTGGCAGTCGCCTGGTGGGAACGGCGGAAAGGCATCGGTCGGGCTATTCTGCACGAACTGGCCAACCGGGTCATGGAAAAATTCCCCGATTGCACCGGCATGCTCGGGGGCGACCAGGATTTCTATTCACGCATCGGCTATGTGAAGAAGTCGGAGACCGTTCGGTATCACTGGGAACTGGATGTCATCATTTCCTGGGAGAAGGAATCCTTCGACAAGAATTATGCGAAGGAAGTTTTTCCCGCTGACAGTTAATGGAGTTACTTGACAATTTCCGGAATTCCCATCGCTTTGGATGTTCAAGAGACAATATGTTCCAGAATTACAAGAAAGGAATGGCCAAACAGCCATTCCTTTCTTGATACAGAGCCAGTCATTTCTTGCCGGCGCGCGGCGCTTAGTATGTGATCTCGAGCATTTGATGGCAGAGTACTTCCGGAATGACGTAGGAAACCGTGCCGTTTTGCTGTTCAAACGAGACCGGCAAACCTTGCGGTACCATTCTGACTGTCTTTACGGTTTCGTTTTCCGGCATGCGGATTGCCACGCGAATGGAACGAACCGGCAGAATGTCTTCGATGACCTCGACGCCATCCCCGCGTTTGACCGGGCTGACGTACAGGACATGATTCACATACCGGCATTCGGTCGGTTGTTTCATGAGGGTGACGATTCCTTGTGCAGGAAGATCCGTTTCTACGGTCTTGACGGGCAAAAGCCGCTTCAGCGCGTGAAGAACGGCTTCCCGTAGAATGAGGCTTCCCTTTGTCGCATAATCCTCGAAGACATTCCATGCGATGCAGATGCCGTCCGGTCCTTCGACCATGCCGGGGCCGCCGGATTTTCCGGTGTTCGGGGTATGCTGGTGTGAACAGAAATGGAAGGTTTCCCGGTTGAAATATGGATCTTCCCGTTCTCCGAGAACAGTGCCGCCGGCAAGTTCCAGCCGCTGGCCCTGACCATAGAAGACATAAGCTGCAGGATACAGATTCTCCATTTCGAATCCGGGTCTGAAGAAATCGGGACGGAATGGGTTGCTCTCTTTCCATCTGACGCCGAAATCCAGGGCATAACCAGGGGCGCCGGGCATGGCCGAGGTGATTTCTTCCGACCAGAGACCGGACTCGCCGGTTGCCAGAATCTTGCCGCCATTTTTCAGGAATGTCCCCAGTTTTGCCTTCAATACGCCGCCGATTCGAATCCGATCCGGCAGGATCAGGACTTTGTACCGGGTGAAATCCGATTCCAGATCGAGCACATCGAACAGGATTTTGCCCTCAAGCATCATGCGGACGGCGCCGGTGTCCGAACGACCCGTGTGGCCATGTCCGCCGGTTGCTTCATCCTTGACGCCGCAGGCTTCGACCGAAAGAAGTCCGACATCCGCGACATTCCTGACATTTGCACACCAGGGCTCCTTTTGTTCCGCTTCCGCATACGCCGCGCCGATGAGTCGGTACGTGGCCTCGTCCATCTCCCCGTCGGGCGCCAGCTGATCCCCGACGGAGCATTTCGCACCATTCGCCATGCTGAGCGCGACCTCGTACCGGAGCGCGTTCGGATGCTTGAACCCGCCGAATTCGCCCCAGGAAGTGTGGAATTTCCCGGTCATGCCAAGGAATTCCAATCCGAGCTGCTGGACGTACCGGGCGGAAAGCGGGAAGTGGTCATAGCCCCATCCGCCGGTGGGAAGAGACTCAAGCTCCAGATGGGTATCCATCCTGGCGAGGTCGCGCCGGCCGCGCCGGATGTGACCGCCGTTGTGAAAGATTCTCAGGCCGGGCTTCGCGGCATGGACGACTTCCGCCACACGCCGGGTGTAATTTGCATAGGTATGCTCCCAGATTTCCATCATGGCGCTTCGATCATCCGGTGTTTTCCCCTTTTTCCGGACAGCGGCCACGCAGTGCTGACAGTAGCATTCCCGGACTCCGACGATGTCCAGGAAGATTCCGTCCGCGTCATACTTTTCCGAGACTTCCTTCACCTGTGCCAGCAGATAGTCCAGGTAAGGGCTGTTCAGGCAGAACTCATGATAACCGGGTTCCATGAAGCTCTTTGCCCAAGTGGTGCTTTCATCCGGATGGCGGAAGAGCCAATCCGGATGGCGTCGGGCCATCTTCTCATCGAGCCCGGCGGAAATGTAGACGGGGACTTTCACGCCAATCTCATGGGCGGCGGCAATCTGTTCCCCGAGCAGATCGAAACCCAGGCCAGGGTGCTGCTCGTTCGCTTCGGAAGGGTGATAGGCCCAGCCGTGATGACATTTCGAGAAAACGGTGATCGAATTCACATGGCCGATTTGGAGGGCATGTTGGAACTGTTTCTTCGAAAAACGGGACCCGATGTTCGAAATGGCCTCCGAGGTGTGAAAGTCCAGGTGGATCTGGCGGAAGGGAAGGACATCCATGATTTGTTCCTCCTTATGTTCTTTTTGATGAATGAATGAGCGGATGATCAGTGATGAACAAGTGAATGAATGGATGAATGAATGGGCAATGATTCAGATACTCCCTATGTAGAGCCCTTCAACAACAGATTCGCTTTCATTTCCAGTACGACCGGGAACCCTTCCCGGTCGCCGTGCATGCGCCGAATCAGGAGCCTGGCCGCTTCCGTGCCGATTTCCTCCATGGGCTGCACCAGGATGGAAAGCGCAGGCCGGACCATTGCGGACAAACCGAGGTTGTCAAATCCGATCAGGGCCAGTTCATCCGGCATGCAGAGTTTCCGGTCATAGACAGCCTGCACGGCGCCAAGTGTCGTGTAGTAATTGCAGGCCAGGACTGCACTGGGCGGATCCGTTGCGTCAAGCATGGCTTCCAGTGCGGTTTTTCCCCCTTCTTCATCGAAGTGCGGTGTCATGTGCATCAAGGAATCCTCCGGGGAGATCCCCCCTTCTTCAAGCGCCTCGAGATAGCCTTGCTTCCGTTCCTCGGCTGTAAAATAGCCATTCGGACCGCTGATCAGACCAATTCGGCGGTGTCCGTCCGCAATCAGTTTGCGAATGGCTATTCGGGCTGCATCCCGATTGTCCGTTCGAACCTGGTCGCAGAGGTAGCCATCTGCTTTCATGTCCGCAACGAGAACCGGGAATTTCGATTCAGGTCCTGCCAATTCGGGAATGCGCTGCAGGTAGGAAAGATTGCTCGAACAGGGGTACAGAAACAGCGCATCCACCCTGCGCTGGAGAAGCTGACTCACTTTCTCCGCTTCGGTGACCGGATTGTCGGAACTGTCGCATACCAGAATGCCATATCCGTGTTCGGCCAATCCGCGTTCCAGATACTTGACCATGGTGCTGCCGTAGATATCGGCGAAATTGGGAATGACAACCCCGACTGTTCTTGTCCGATTGGTCTTGAGACCGCGCGCGACCTGGTTCAGGGTGAATCCGAGCCGATCGATCGCGTCCTGCACCTTGCGCGCTGTCTGCGGTTTCAACGTGACGCCGTTCAGATGGCGCGATACGGTTCCAACGCCGACCCCTGCTTCCCTGGCGATGTCCTTGATGGTTGCCATATCGCTCCTTTCAGGGAGATGATGAGCGAATCTTCATGCAAAGAATCAACTGGATTGGAAACGTTTCCAATCCAGTTGATCTTAACACGAACCATTTGATTTGTCATCAGGGTCCTTACGAAAATGCACAGGTTCCGAAAAACTGAATGCATATGTAAACAGTTGTAACCAGCCGTTTGCGTCCGCGACAAGATAAAATCACTCGAAATAATCCAACAGGATTTCCAGCACTTTCTGATAGGCGGCAGGCCACATGTGGACGCCTTCCACCGTGTACGCCTCCTTCAAGTTGCCGGTTTCGTCAAAAAGCGGGGTGGAAACATCCACATAGGTATGGGACAATTCTTCCGCCAGCTGCCTGACGCGTTTGTTTGCGCTTTCAATGGCTTTGTTCGTTCTCGTGACGAACATGCCTGCCTTGAATTCTTCCGGGATGTCACTGTCCTTGTTCGGGTTCACCGGATAATACGACAACAGATAGACTTCGGTACCCGGCAGTCTGTCGTGAATCCGTGCCAGAATCAGTCTGTAGTTCGACACCAGCGTATCTTCATCATAGTCCGGCTTGCCGATGTCATTGGTTCCGATGTTGAGGAACAGCTTGCCTGGTTCCAGATCGAATATGCAGGAGTCCAGATCATTCAACAGATCCAGGGTGGTATCGCCGCCGATTCCTCGATTGTATACAATATGGTTTTTTCCCAGTGTCATCAGCATTTCATTGACAGGAAACTGTTCCATCAGGGAAGAACCCGACAAGACGATTTCCCCCTTTCTGGAAAAATGATTCAACTGATTGAACCGGATGATTTTTATCTCCCGTTCCCGCTTGAACATCGCCTGCATCACATCATTGGGTTTTTCCATCGGAAGATCCTCCATTTGAAATTTCACTTCTTTATGCCTTTTTATCCAGCCTGGAATTTCTCACATACAAAGCTGCATCAATTGCGACCATCACGAAATTCAACAGGTAGAATGCGAAAACATACGTAATCTTGCCCGACAACAGCTTGCTTGAGATGCCGCAGGCATATCCGAACAGGATGAAAATGATGAACAGAATGCTCTTTCCCTTTGCGGTTCTTGATTTGAGGGACTTCATGATGGCAAGCGGCCAGGATATCCCGAAACTGATGATCATGAAGGCTTCAAATAATTCCGGCATGCTTTGCGTCTCCTTGTGCATGAGGATGAGATGCATCATCCTCGTGTATCATTGTGAATTCATTTATGGATAACATTCTACGTTTGTAAGGAAGACATGTCCATCCCTCCGGGACATATGGGCATGAATGAATGGCGTACAGGATAAAAAATGAGCAAGACATCCAGGGAAATGCATTTGGGATGTTTTGGTGGGGCTTTTGAATGGTACACAAAAAAAGAAGCGTTGATCAGGGTTTAGTAATATTTGTCCAGGCATGTAAGACGGTGAGGAGCAGCAATATGGCATGGTTCTCAAAAAAGTCCAATGGCCGGAACGATGGTCTTCCATTTCAGCAGGAAATTGCAGCTGTGCCTGCTCCGCAGGCCATCATGCGTGCGATGCCGGAACAGGCGGCCATATCGCAGAAAATGGCCGATTTGATGAAACTGAATCAGGACATGGACGACCTTGTCAACAGCCAGTTCATGTTTCTGATATTGGAACAGGCACAAAAAACGGAATCGGCCATATCGGCAACCGCAGCTTACATGGCATCCCTGGTTTCCTCAATAGGCGAGGAAAGCAAGGTCATCAGCGATTTCCATGATTCGATGCAGGCGCTTCGCCAGTTGGGCGGGAACATGCAGGACAATATAACCGGCATGCAGGAACTAGCCGGAGGGTTGTCTGCACTGCAGGACAAGGGTGTTTTGCTGAAAGACGCATCTTCGGAGATTATCAGGATCGTCGAGGAAATCAATGCCCTCAACGGACATACCAATCTTTTGTCCCTGAATGCATCCATCGAGTCGGCCCGTGCCGGCGAGGCGGGCCGTGGCTTCAATGTCGTGGCGGGAGAAATGCGCAAGCTCTCGGACAAGACAAAGCTTTCAGTCAACGGCATACGCCGGGGGACGGAAACCATCATCACGCAGATTCTGGATGTTGTCGGGTCCATCAACCATCTTGATGGGCTGGCCAGGGATAAGAACAGCAGCCTGCAGGACATGAATGGATCTGTCGTGTCCACAATCGGGGATATCGTGCAGATATCCGGTAAAATGTCTGAAATCAGGGACAGGCTTACTCAGGAAGTGGAGAAATGCACCGAGACGCACCGAAAAATCAGCACGTTGACGGAAGTATTCGATCAAATGTCCGACATAGCCATGCGAATGTCGGATCTGAACGGCACCATGCATGCAAACCTGGAGGAAGTCAGCCTGCTTTTTTCCGAAGGCTGAAGCAGAACGATTTCATATAGATTCATGAACACCAGTGGAAGGGAGGACCGCCATGGATTGTCC
>JFJP01034758.1_pt1 | contig 18471 bp, 17 predicted proteins | sample 431651 | NCBI WGS metagenome assembly JFJP01 (sample SAMN02602958, study PRJNA72255) | Microbial mat metagenome, whole genome shotgun sequencing project. | biome: fresh water; feature: sink hole; material: water; isolation source: purple microbial (photo- and chemosynthetic) mats found in...
CTGTCGGGGTATTTGCCTTCGTGTTGCCGTCGGTGCGCAACGTGGAGGCAGACCTGCCCGATCAGCCAGAAAGCACAGCTGCTTCGTAGCGCGGACCTTCCGAGCTCTGTCCCCGCTTGAAATGGGGGCTGGCATGTCACCGGGCAGGCGCATCGTAACGATCACGTTTTTTTTGGTTGCCCTGATAGTGCCTGGAAATCATACCTTTGCGGATCCGGTTACGATTCCTGACGCCAAACTTGAAGCTGCTTTGAGAAAGTCACTGGGTAAAGCGACAGGCCGTATAGATTCAACCGACCTCTGTTTTTGTGGTCAATCTGAACTATGGGGCTTAAGACTACAGCCCCGCAGGCTGGAGCTACAGGGCAATCCATCACAACCAGCCAGAGCCAGCAGGGCACTGCACAGTCAGGGATTTCTTTTCTTGGAACCAAACAGGGCTTTTACCTTCAAACCATTCCGGCGGGCAAATTCATGATGGGAAACGACTCCGGACCGGGGGATGAAAAGCCGGTACGGGAAATATTTATCAGCTCCTTCATGGCGGGCAGGACGGAGATTACCAACCGGCAGTTTGCGGCAGTCTACGATGAAGCGCTCGCGCACGGCCTCCTGGAAGCAGATGCCTTCCTTGTCAACCCTAAAGGGCAGGAAGACAAAAAACTTGTGGGGTTTACGTCGGCCGGCGCAAACCGGGGACTGGAATTCAAAGGCGGCCACATCGTCGCGAGGACAGAAGAACTGAATGATCCATGCAGGCGGATCAGTCCTTGCTGATTTTGGATGGTTTTCCGATTTCCAGCCTGTAGCTAAAAAAAAGGCAAACGGCTACGGCCTTTTCGATTGTTCGGGCAACGCATGGGAGTGGTGCGCAGACTGGTATTACCCCGATTATTATCCGCTCTCGCCTTTGGCCGACTCACAGGGGCCAGCGCCGGATCTCGCGCGTCGTGAAGGCCTGGATAAGCGGTCAATCAGGGGTGGAGGCGTCGGCGATGGCGAAAGTTCCTGCCGCGTCGCCAACCGCCAGGGAGCGTATCCGCATGAAACCACGGAGAATGTCGGTTTCAGGATTTTCCTGAAATTTGGGAAAATTGGTACAGCCTTCAGAATTTCCTCGTCCCCTAAATGGAAGCCTTCCAGGTTCCAGTCTCGATAAGGAACATGACATTGAAATGCGTCCCAGGCAAAAAAACAACCTGTATCCGAGATTTCTCGTCACGAAGCTGATAAGCATAGTAGAATGAAATAATGGGCGAATCGATTCGGGTAATGCGCAAGGATCTGGAAGACTTCTGCACGGTGGTGTTCACCAAGCTGGGGCTGTCGCCGGAGGAATCCTCGGACTCGGCAGAAATATTGGTGGCTGCCGACGCGCGCGGCATAGGCAGCCACGGCATAGGCCGGCTCTGGCGCTACGAGAATGGGCTGCGCAAGGGCATCATGTCGGGCGGCGTCGTACCGGAAGTGCTGCGGGAGACACCGATGTCAATGGTTCTCGACGCACGGGGCGCTATGGGCCTGAGCCTCAGCAAGCATACCATGGCCAAGGTTATCGAAAAAGCACGGCACGTCGGCGCGGCCTTTGCATCGATCCGAAACTCCAACCATTTCGGCATTGCAGGATATTATACCGAGATGGCGGCAAGGGCCGACATGATCGGCGTCTGCATGACCAATACTGCAGCCCTCGGCGTACCAACCTTCGGCCGCGACGCTATGTTCGGCACCAATCCGATTGCCGTATCGGTGCCCGCACTGAACGGGCGGATGTTCACCCTCGACATGGCCACTACCTGCGTCACCAGGGGCAAGGTCGAGGTTTACGAGCGGGAAGGCAAGCCGCTGCCGCTCGGATGGGCCGTTGACACCACGGGCAAAGGGACAATGGATGCCCACAGCCTGCTTGCCGACATGCTGTTCCAGCGCGGCGGCGGCCTCCTGCCCCTGGGCGGCGAGGGCGAGTTGTCGGGTGGCCACAAGGGTTTCGGACTCGCCGTCCTAGTCGACATAATGACCGCTGTCACCTCGGGTGGCATCTTCGGGAAGGCGGTGATGGACAGCGAAGCTACCTCCGCCCGCGTGTGCCACTTCTTCGGAGCAATCCGCCTCGACCTGTTCCGCGACCCTGAAGAACTGAAGGCCGACATGGACCGCATGCTCTGCGAACTGGAAGGCGCACGGACCGCAGAAGGCTGCGAACGCGTCTATTATGCCGGTTTGAAGGAGCACGAGGAAGAAGCTCAAAGCGACCGGATCGGTGTCGCCATCAACCCCAAGGTGGTGGCGCAGCTGAAGCGTATCGGGAACGAGCTGGGAGTGGAATTCCCGTAGGTTTATGTCCTGACTATGCGTGCGGTGTTTCCGCTTGACGGAGGTTCGTAGTAGCACGACAATATGCGAGATGACTACACTCGGGGCTTGTATATAAAAACGGAGGTTGTTCATGAACCTGGATATTGACGATCTCAAAGAGTCAAAAACATTCCTTAACGACCTCTATGCCAACGTGACAACAGCCATTTTTCTAGCCGATGAAGATACCCGGCTGGTACACTTCAACGATGCATTCAAGGCCCTTTTCTATAAACCCGAAGACAAACTCCTGGGCGAGTTCTGTGGAAACGCTCTGGGTTGCTCGTTCATTTCTGATGAAGCAATGGATTGCGGCTCAACATCCAACTGCGAGCGGTGCGAACTGCGTTCAAGCATCCTCAAATCATTAACAGAGCATGTACCCGTGTACAAAATGTTACTTGTACGCGATTTTGACATTTGCGGCATCCGAATGAGAAAGCATTTCTCCATCACAACCAAGTACGCCACGTACCTTGGCGAGGAATATGTATTGGTACTGGTTGACGATGTTACCGAGCTTGCCGAGGCTAGGACCGAACTCGTCCGAAAAAATGAAGCTTTGCAGGCGGCTCTCCATTCCTTGACCCAGGAGTTGATCGACAATTCAAGAGAACTTGCACTCATCAAGGAAAACAGCCAGGGCTTATGCAAAGAGTTACGACATCGCGTCGGCAACACCTTGCAGATGCTTTCATCGCTCCTCGAATTCGAAACCACTGAAGACGCGATAAAAACAAGCGCTTTCAATGATTTCATGCGCCGCCTCGACACAATCATCGAAGCGTACCGCCAAACCCGGTACGAGGAAGGCGATGTACGGATACCGCTTGAATCCTTCATCAGGACCTTGACAGAAAAAGTAGAATCCTGCAGCTACCCCAGCATCGATACCACCCAAAGTGGCCAACAATTAATCACGCTGGAAATAGCCATCCCCTTGGGACTTGCAATGGTGGAACTGATTGCATTTGCCCGCCGCAGAACGACAAGGACGATCACCGTCGAGTCAAACAGTGAAAACCATATACTTACAATAGGCATCAAGACCTTGGCTCCCTGTTTCGGCCCATTTGACCAATCAGCACATGTCCATGTCAAAGATACCGGATTGACAAACATCAAGCTTGCCAGTGCCATGATCGAACAACTCAAAGGCAAGCTGGAATTCCACCTATCGTGCGAAGCATGGATTGGATTGCCGATAAAATAGGTTATATTATATATATTATAATATAAACAAAATATTAATCATAATTTAACAGACTATTTGACAGCAAGCAGAATGCAATGAGATAATAATATCTCCAAGGAGAACACGTGAAAAAAATTGCGATAGCATATGCCACTTGGACCGGAGCTACCCGTACCATTGCCGAAGCGATTGGGGATGTATTGCGAGGGCCAGAAGTCCAGGTAGATGTTGACAGGGCCGGGAAAATAAAGGATATCAGCCAGTACCAGGCTGCGATCGTCTGCGCTTCCGTGCATGCAGGTCAGTTGCCCGGTGAGATAAAGCGATTTGTACGGTCAAACCGTAAATCCTTGGCTGCCCAGCCCGATCACCGGGATTGGGATGCGATTCGTCTCTGGGCTACGGAGCTTTCACCCGGGTTGCTCAAGGGGTAACAATGAAAGCGAACAATTACGAGGAACCATGATGGACAGCGGCGTTGAACTGATCCGTGTCGATGCGAAAAACCTGGACGAGCAAGGTTTCTTCTGCTACATGAGCAAGCGCAAAGCACCCGGGTATTCCCAGAAGCGCGAATGGCTCATGGCCCGTTTTGCTGAGGGCATGAAACTGAACATGGTCCATGAAACCGGGGGTCGCACCACGGGCTTCATCGAGTACATATCGGGAGAATATGCCTGGCGTGCGGTTAACGCTCCGGGGTATCTGGTCATCCATTGCCTCTGGGTAGTCGGCAAGGGCAAAGGCAAAGGGTATGGCGCGCTGCTTTTGCAGACCTGCCTGGATGACGCGCGGGCCGGGAACAAACACGGCGTGGTGATGCTGGCCAGCGACGGAGTTTGGCTGGCTAAAAAAGAGATATTCCTAAAACATGGCTTCGAGGATATTGCACAGGTTCCTCCATTTCACCTGCTTGTCAATCGTTTCAGCAAGACAGCTCCTCTGCCGAGCTTCCCCGACGATTGGGATGCCCGTGCTGCTCGTTTTGGCGCGGGTCTGACCGTCATCCGTACACCCCAGTGCCCCTACATCGAAGACGCCGCAAGGATGGCACTGGAGTACGCGGAGACAAAAGGCATTCCCTCTCGTGTGGCCACCTTCCAGACAGCCAAAGAACTGCGGGAACGTTCACCCACTCCGTACGGCGTCTTCGGCATCGTGCTGGACGGCAAGCTTCTGTCATACCACTATCTTCAGGGTAAGGATTTCGATCAGATGGCTTTGCACTCCTGACGCAGTGCAATTATAGGCTACACGGGCTACATGACAAACGGCTTGATTTATTCGCGAGACTGGCCCGCTCGCTAGTCAGCCGATGTCACCCTGGTAGAGTCGTCCTTGCATTGTTGTAGGCTATACTCCATCATTTTGTTTCTGTTATCTTCATTTTGAACTTCTTCAACTTCATCAATCTTTTCAAACTTGTTTTTCTTCCAGGTCCAGAGCGAGCCTGATTTTTTATTAGTTTCTGTCATATTCTCCATGAATAACGGAGCCATGATGTCACCGCATGCTTCAATGGACATAAACATACCAAATGCCCTCATGATCGCTGCGGAAATCCTCATGTGCATCGGGATAATATTCAGTTGATTTGACCAGACAATTTTATTGATTGAAAAACCAACAAACGAAATTTTCTTTGGTGCATTCCTGTAAAGCTCATGCATTTGGAGCAGCAACATTCTTTTTGCCACCATGGCTTGCTGGATTGCTTTTTCATAACCCCACGCTTTTACCATTTGTATGTCATCCCAATATATTTTCCCGCCCGGGGTCGCATTGAAAATCACCCGTCCTCCCCTTGTTGATTTTTCCAGCAATTCCAGAACTTGCATTAGGAGATAGAACTGGGAAATATAATTGACCTGGAAATGGGAATCCATTCCGTCAACCGTTTCGATTCTTTGAGGTGCATATCCTATGCCGGCATTGATAAAAATCGAGTCGAGGTAATCGTGCTTCTCCTTGATTTCCAGAACCGCCCTTTTTACGGAACTCATATCAGAAAGGTCGCAAATCACCAGTGAAAGCGATGCGCTGTTGCTGTTCAGCTTAATTTCATCCAGAGTCTTTAGCCCAAGCACTTCCGACCTGCACAGTATGATAATATCATTTTTCTCGGCTGCATATTCAGCAAGTGCCTTCGCCACACCCTTGCCCATGCCATTTGTTGCGCCAGTTATCAATACTTTCATAGATTTCCTCCTGTTGCGTGGTCCCCACCGATTTCAGCTTCACACTCAAAAACTTCGCCTATGCTCACGCCAAAAGCCTGGGCTATACGGAATGCCAATTCCAGTGAAGGTGAATATTTCTCCGCTTCTATGGCGATGATGGTTTGCCTGGAAATGCCTGCTTTTTCTGCCAGGGCTTGCTGGGTCATTTCTCCGGCAAAAAAACGCAGCCTCCGTATGTGGTTGGTGATGCGCAGTTTTTCTCCCATCTCAAAGTCCCTTGCGGTAATGGTAGAGCTGGAAGAACCCTTCAATGATGCTGCCGGCAAAAAAGCTGAAGAACAGGATGTTCAACATCACCGCCGGCGGGTACTCCAGAACCAGGCTTATCAGGGCAGAAATAAATCCGATGCCAGCCAGAACAAACCCGGCACGCATTGATTTTAGCTCAATCAGCTTGTCCCGCTCGTCCTCGACCATTTCCTGCTTTATAGTCCGTTCGATGACCTTGTCGTTGCAGGTTTCATCCCGAATTTTTTCCTTCACTGCTACGCCAATGGAGAACATGATGTGAAAGAGGATCTGCAGGATAATCGTAATGACTATGCCTATACCTATGTACTTCAGCATCAAAGTTGCCCAGAAGGCCAGGTCAGTTGCCGGGGCTGTACCAGCCTGGTATTTTCCCCAGGCATGGATGGCATATGCTCCTATGAGGATGAGTCCTGAAGCCATGCTGGTAATGGTTTTTTTCTCCTGATACGACATGTCTTGCTCCTTACATATAGTAGATCGAGATTTACTTAATGTAAGATATAGACATCTAAATGTCAATTATAATCGACATTATGTCAATTACTATGACAATTTCTTTGTCATGTGAGCAGAAAAAGCATTTTACTTCGGGTTCAGGTGCACCTTAGTCGATAAGCACCACGATATTGCCACGCTTTCGGCCTGAATCCACGAGTCGATGCGCTTCGGGCACTTCATCCAGGCGTATGCGGCGGTCAATGTATGGTCGGATACGTCCTTCGGCGGCCAGACCGACAAGATAGCGGAGCTCGTCAGCGCGTTCAGAGGTCGGGCTGCGTACGGATACGTAGCTGCCGCCCTTTGCAAGTATGGGTGCGCAAGCGCGTCGCGATAATTTTCCTACTGCATCAAAAACAATATCCTGGGTGCCGGCCTCGGACAAAGCATGGCTGTTATAATCAATAACCTCGGCCGCACCTAAAGATCGGACCATAGCGGTGTTTGCGGCACTGCAAAAAGCGCTGACAATGGCCCCGTGCTGCGCAGCAATCTGTACGGCGTATGAGCCGACCGAACCGGAAGCTCCATACACCAGTACGCGCCGGCCTTTGAGCGGGCCAGCCTTCTGCAAGAGCTGCCACGCTGTCATGGAGCCAACCGGTAGCGTCGCACCCGCCTCAAATGAAAGGCTTTCAGGCAACGATACCAGGACTCCCATACGGCTACGCACCGGTACCGTGACATACTCGGCGTTGGCACCGCGCGCCAGACCAGTCGTTGTACCCATTACCCGGTCGCCAACCGCGTATCCGGTGACACCGGTGCCAAGTTCCTCCACGATACCGGCGAACTCCACACCAGGCACTTCCATGGGCTTGAAACCGAACAACAACCCGAGCGGCACGAGGATGGCGCGGGACATGGACCGTAGCTTGGCGTCGCCCGCAGTCACCGTCGCCGCCTTGACCTTGACGAGCAGTTCGCCGCGGCCTGGCCTTGGCTTTTCGATCTCGGCCAGCGCAAGGACCGCCGGACTACCGGATTTTTTAACCATTATTGCCTTCATGCTTCGCCTCCTGATTCCAGAGTTTTCCTACACCGTTGCCCTTCAGCCCCGGAGGGTTATGGGAAGTTTCATTCCCATTGCCATCCCTTTTCCGGCTACCCTCAAGGCAACCTGGATCATGCGCACATTAACCACATGGGCCTAAATATTCAACAGGAAACCATGGTGATGAGACATGGTCGCCAACCGAGATTGACGGCTCCCTTGGGTTACGTTAATCTGGAAAATATTCTTGTACTCCCGAGTTTTCCGGCCAGCCCCACGACGAGCGCCCCGGATGGATGCGACAGATCACACAGTCCCAAGAAAGGAAGACACAATGCTCAAAGGAATCCCCGACCTCGTCTCACCAGAACTACTCAAGATCCTGCACGAGATGGGTCACGGCGACGACCTCGTCATCGGCGACTCCAACTATCCGGCGGCGAGCAACGCACGGCTCCTCGCGCGTGCAGACGGCCACGGGGTCCCCGAAGTCCTCGACGCCATACTCGCCCTCTTCCCCCTCGACAGCTACGTCGACTGTCCAGTCTCCCTTATGCAGGTAGTGCCTGGAGATCCGACCATACCTGCGGTGCAGGAAAGAATACGGACAGTCGTGCGGAAACACGAGAAACGCGGTGATGCAGCAATCGAGACGGTAGAGCGCTTCGCGTTCTACGAGCGCGCCAAAAAGGCGTACGCCATCCTCGCGACAACGGAGAAGGGTGCATACGGCTGCTTGATCATCAAGAAGGGCGTGCTCCACTGAGCCAAGTTCAGGTTGAATAAATAGACCGCCGCGGTCTTTCACATTCCGCGGCGGACATTAGTTAAAAATAAATCGCTAGCGTCGGCTGAAGATTTTACCCCTGAGCCAGGCAGATGACTTGACTGCATCGCCCTCGGCGATGAGTGCGCGTATTTCCGCCATCGCCGTTCCCTCGAGCATTGCCTCGACTCCCCGCAGGAAGTCAACGCTCTCGCGGAGAGCACCTTGCCCGTCCTCGCGGTAGGGATACTGGTCCATCGAGTACCAGCCATCGTAGCCCATTTCACGGAGCCAGAAAAGCAGCTCGACGTACTCCACGAGGTGCACGGAACCGACGATCATGTCATCGTCCCAGGAGCGGTAGTTGTCGTTGAAGTGCATGTGGAAGAGTTTCTTTCCATAGTCAGTGAGTATGACAGCTGACTCGGCCACGTTCTCGCCCGCAACAAAGGAGTGACCGGTGTCTATGGTGACGCCTACATTGGGCAAGCCTGTTTCTTTGGCAGCAAGCAGCGTGTCGGCAGCCCGCGCCCACGTTGAGTGGGTCCGCGGTTCCTTGGGCTTATACTCGAGTGAAAAGCGGATGTCCGGGTAAGCCTTTGCCGCCTTCGCGACCGCCTCGATGGTCCAGCGACGTTCAAGCCGGAAGTCAGACTGGAAGGCGTAGTCGTAACCATCCTGCCCGGGCCAGAGGTTGATGAGCGGGCATTTCAGCTTCCGCGCCAGCTCGGCTGCGATCATGGTCTCATCGAGGGCCTGGGCGCGTATCGCGGGATCTTTGGCAGTAAATGCGCCGCGGCCCCATCGCTTCTGGGAGAAGTGGTCGGGGATGATGGATACGCACTCGAGGGAGTGTTTGGCGAGGAGGCTGCCGACCTCGTCAACATTTTCCTTCGTGACATCCCAGGTTCCCACGAGCTCGACGCCCTTGACGCCGGGGATGGCCGCCGCCTGCCTGATCATCTCCGCCTTGGGCGGCTGGTCCTTGTAGCCGCTCGAAAGGAAGCGGTCGCAGGTGTTTCCGAGATTGCCGAGGATCACCGAGTACTTTGTCATACAAAACCTCCTTGCCTGATTCTGCCATCTCCTGCTGCATGGTTCGGATCGTTCCCTCCCCGACGCAGGTCACGCACGCTCTTCCGCTCGACGAGGCTGCCCCCGATGAGTACCTTCACCGGAGGTGAGCCCGTTTCGCTCCGCATGCGCGTTGCGAGTAGATGTATTGCCATGCGCCCTATCTGGGCCTTTGAAACCTGCATCGTAGTAAGAGGCGGATCGACCACCGCTGATAGCGGCAGATCATCGAAACCGGCGACCGACACCTCATCGGGAACGCGGACACCCTCCTGGCGGAAGGCACGGATGCAACCGCAGGCTATGATATCATTGGCGCAGAACAGCGCGGTAGGAAGCCTTGCACCGCTGCGAAGCAAGGCCCGCATGTCCTCGGTCGCGCCATGGAATGTGGAGTCGACAGAAAAAGTGAATGCGGGGTCGTACACGAGGCCGAGGCGGGCCAGGCTCGCCATGAAGCCCTCCTCGCGGAGCTTGAAATTGCGGGTCTCGATAGCGCCTTTCACCATGCCGATGCACCGGTGCCCCCGTTCGGCAAGATCGGATATGATGGTGTGGACCGAGTCCTCATTATTCATGTCGACGAAATCGAACGGGAGGAAATCGTACCATGTATCAATGAAGACGAGCGGCCGGTCCAGGCCCGAGAACGCCGCTACGTCCGCCTGTTCGAGTTCTGTACCAAGTATGATGAAGCCGGCTGCGTCCATTGATGACGCGTTCTGGATGATCGTCTCCACGGGTGTCGCCTTGAAGGTGGTTACGCCCAGACTGAGCCCATTCAGGCGAGCGCCTTGGCCAAGGCCTTCGATGTAGTCTGCGATGAATACGTCGTGGTCACGGTTGACCGCATGCCCATGGCGGGCGATGTGCAGGAAACAAACAGACTCGGTTGCAGCCTTCGGGGAAGGCAACGGCCGCGGGCCGTCGTGCCCGAGATCAAGGGCGATACGGATGATACGCTCCCTGGTATCCGGGCTGATGCCTGGCTTGTTGTTCAAGGCGAGCGAGACTGCTGTCGGCGAGACTTCGGCCTGCTTCGCAATGTCCCTGACGCGGACTCCCATCGGCACCCCTTCTGGAGTCACGGTACTCCAGGTTTCTGGCTCTGTCAATAAAGAACACTAAATATTTAGTATAGTTTATATCAAGAAAAACGGGCGTTTTGATAGTTTACATGGGTACATGACATAGTTGGTATGGGAATATTGACCTCTGCGCCTTGTTATAGACCGAACAGAGCCACATTACCTTTTCAAATGTGTCGTTTCTTCATTATATATCCACCCCCGACAATAACGAGATAACTAAACAAAGGCTAAATTTTGACTTGACAGTTGATCATGAAGTGCTAAACTACAGTTCATCATCCCGTGTGTCTTTCCAAGGAGGATCCAGCACATGAAGAAGACCATCACTTTAACGCTCGCCTTGCTGCTTATTGTATGCATCGCGGCACCGCTCTTCGGCCAGGCTTATGACGCGGCCAAATTCAAGTCATCCAAGCCCCAGTCGCAGTGGAAGATCGCCCTCGTGCCCAAAGACGCGACCAATGCGTGGTTCGTCCGGATGGAGTCTGGCGTAAAGCGTTACGCAAAGGACACTGGCATCAACGTCTTCCAGAAGGGTCCGCCCAAGACTGACGCCGCCATGCAGGCACAGGTCATAGAAGACCTCATTGCCCAGGGCGTTGACGCGATTTGCGTCGTCCCGGTCGACATCGACGCGCTCGAGCCCGTCCTCGGTAAAGCCCTGTCCAAAGGCATCGCAGTAATTGCCCACGAGGGATCCTCCCTCCAGAACATCCTCTTTGACATCGAGGCTTTCTCCAATGAAGGCCTTGGCCAGGCCCTGATGCAGGTTCTCGCGAAGAGCATGGGCGAAAAAGGCGCATACACCACGATGGTGGGCAACGTGACCAACGCCTCCCACAACGAGTGGGCAGACGCGGCCGTCGCCTATCAGAAGGCCAAATACCCGGGAATGACCCTCCTCGCCGCCGAACCGCGCGTGGAGATCATGGACAACCTCGACACCGCCTACCAGCGCGCCAAGGAACTGTTCAAGAAATACCCGACACTCAAAGGCGTACTCGGCACCTCTTCCCTCTCCACCCCTGGTACTGCCCGCGCCATCGAAGAGCTCGGACTCAAGGGTAAGGCTTTTGTTACCTCCGTTGGCCTGCCCAACGAGAACAAGCCCTACCTCAAGAGCGGCACGGTCCAGGCCGTCATGCTCTGGGATTCGGCCGAGGCTGGTTACGCCATGCTGGAAATGGCCGTTGCGGTCCTCAAAGGCGTCAAAGTCGCCAACGGGATCAACCTTAAAGGCAAGGGCTGGGAAAGCATGCAGTTCGCCCCCAAATCAACGAAGGTACTTCTTGGCAAGAGCTGGATCAGCATCACCAAGGACAACGTAGACAGCTTCGGGTTCTGATCAGACAAGAAATTAACAGGGACGCGGACGGGGAACGTTCACCCGCCCGCGTTCTTTGTCATCATGTGCTTTGGAGGTGGGAATGACGTCCGCGGTGCTCAAAGTATGCGGAGTTGAAAAGTCGTTCGGTGGGGTGCGGGCACTCAAGGGGGTCGACCTCGAGATCGGCTCTGGCGAGATTCACTGCCTTGCCGGCGAGAACGGCTCGGGCAAGTCGACGCTTATCAAGGTGATTTCCGGGGTCCATGAGCCCGATACGGGCTGGATCGAACTGGGTAGCCAGCGCTTCACGCGCATCAGCCCCATCGAGGCCATCTCGCACGGAATCCAGGTCATATACCAGGACTTTTCTGTCTTTCCCAACCTGTCGGTAATGGAGAATCTGGCGCTCAACATGGAGCTCATGGACAAGCGCGCCCTGATGAACTATAGCCGCGCCCGATCCATCGCCGAGCGTGCCGTTTCACAGATCGGTTTCGAAATCGATCTGGACGAACGGGTGGAGAGCCTTACGGTAGCCGACCGCCAGCTGATAGCCATCTGCCGGGCACTGCTCCAGGACTCGAAGCTCATCATCATGGACGAGCCTACCTCCGCGCTCACGAAGAAAGAAGTGAAAGCCCTCTTCGCCGTGATAAAAGACCTCCAGTCCCGCGGCATCTCGATCCTTTTCGTCTCGCACAAGCTGGACGAAGTCTTCGAGATATCCGAGCGCTACACGATCCTCCGTTCAGGAGAAAATGTCGCCACGGGCAGCACAAAAGAACTCGACCGGGACGCCTTCGCCTTCCACATGACAGGCCGCAAATTCTCCGAAGAGTCGTACCGGCCCGCCGTTTCCCGGGCCGAGCCCATCCTGTCGGTTAAGGGGCTGTCGAGGCATGGCTCTTTTTCAAGCATCGACTTTGACCTCGCACCCGGGGAGATCCTCGGCATCACTGGCCTCCTTGGGTCGGGAAGGACGGAGCTTGTCGAGACCCTTTTCGGACTCAACCACCCGGACTCGGGCATCATCAAGGTCCGCGGGAAGCCGGTAAAGATCAACAGCGTGAAGGAAGCGATCCGCCACGGTTTCGGATATGTCCCGTCCGACCGCCTCACCGAAGGACTCTTTCTTCCCCAGTCCGTCGAACGCAATGCCATCATTGCCGTGCTCGACCGCCTCTGCGGCGCATTCGGACTCCTAAAGCCGATGGCTGTCGCCGAGATGACGGCGCATTGGATACAGGAACTCTCGATCGCGACAAAAAATCCATCGCTCCCGGTGCGCACCCTTTCAGGAGGCAACCAACAGAAGGTCGTACTCGCGCGCTGGCTGGCAAACGACCTCTCGGTACTCATCCTGAACGGGCCAACGATGGGCGTCGACATCGGCTCGAAGTACGACATCCACGCCCTGATGCGGAAACTCGCCTCGGCAGGTCTGGCCATCATCATCGTTTCTGACGACTTACCGGAGGTTCTCGCCTGCGCGAGCAGGATCATCGTCATGCGCGACGGCGCGTTTGTCCGGGAGCTCGACCCCGCCTCCACCACGGAGTCGGTACTTGGCGAGCTTTCCACGGGCGTGGCGTAGGAAGGGAAGGCACATGATTACCGCCCGCAGGATTTTTGCACGCTCGGAACCTTGGGTTTTTGCCGCCATACTCATGCTCAGCCTGCTTATCCAGGCTCGCTCGGGCCAGTTCTTCACCGGCAACAACCTCGTCGACCTCGCACGCGCCATCATCATACCGGGCCTCCTCTCGATAGGTTGCATGATGGTCATCGTCTCGGGGGGCATTGACGTCTCGTTCACCGCCATCGCCTCGCTCGCTATGTACGTCACCGACAAGATCCTATTAAAGTCGGATTACTCGGGTAACGTCATCCTGGCCTACGCCATGTCTGGCGGTTTCGGGCTACTCCTTGGCGCTCTCAACGGCTTCCTTATCGCCTTCCTCCGCCTTCCGACCCTGGTCGTGACGCTCGGAACCGGGAGCCTTTTCACCGGGCTCATGTTCGGCGCTTTTGCAGCGAGCGCTTCCGACGTGCCTCCGTCCATGGTTGCCCACGGCAAGGAGATACTCTTTACCGCGACGAACAGTGAACTCGGCCTCACCTCCAACATGCCCTCGCAGATACTTATCCTTGTAGGCATAGTGCTCCTCTCCTTCCTCCTCCTCCGCTACACCATGGTCGGTCGTGGCATCTATGCGATCGGGGGCGACGAGGCAGCTGCAGAACGCGCGGGCTTCAACGTGCGGGCGATCAAGATGTTCCTCTACTGCTTCGTCGGCATGCTCGCGGGTATCACGGGAGTGGCCAGGATATCGATGATGGCTTACGCCGATCCATCTACCATGCTCGGGATGGAGCTCACGGTAATAGCTGCCGTCGTACTGGGCGGCACGAGGGTGACGGGAGGTGTCGGCACGCTCACGGGGACAGTGCTTGGCATCGCACTCATGACAATCCTCGCGAACAGCCTCATACTCATCGGCATACCAACCTACTGGTCACGGGCCTTCACCGGCGTGGTGATCATTATTGGCACGGGTGTAACCGCGCGCCAGATAGCATCGACCCACCGCGGCCAGCGGGCCGCCCGGAAGGTATAGGAGGAAGCCATGGGCAAAGAAGGAACGAAGGCCACCTCCCCGGTGTTCTGGCGCGGCCGCGACCAGAACCTTGCGCGCCTTGTCGTTACATTGGCAATCGTGTTCGCCCTGATGGCAGCGCTTCGCCCCGGCCAGTTCGTCACGCTGGCGAATTTCGGCTCGATGATGCGGCAGTTCCCCGAATACGGTATCATGGCCATCGGCATTAGCCTGGCCATGATCACCGGAGGCATAGACCTCGGCGTCGTCGGCACGGCAAACCTCTCCGCCATCCTCGCGGCCAAGCTCCTCATCAGTACGGTTCCCCGTGGAACGCCGCCAGAGCAAGCCTTGCCGTTCATAATCCTCGCGGTCCTGCTCGCCCTCGCCTGCGGATTAGCCTGCGGGGCATTTGCCGGGCTCCTGATATCGCGCTTCAACATCCCTGCCATCCTCGCGACACTGGGCACCCAGCAACTCTATACCGGCATTGCCATCGGCATAACAAACGGCCGGCCGCAGAGCGGGCTGCCGCTCCTCTACTCTACAATCGGCAACGCGGAATTCCTTGACCTGTTCCCCCTTTCATTCCTCATATTCCTCTTGACGGCTCTGGCGATAGGACTCATGCTGTCCCGCTCCCGCTTCGGCACCTACATGTACATGCTGGGGACTAATCCCAAGGCCGCACAGTACGCGGGGCTCGGCAACGCTTCGATACTTATCCGTACCTACATGTTGTCGGGGTTGCTCTCCTCGGTTGCGGGACTTATCATGATGGCCAGGGCAAACTCAGCCAAGGCGGAGTACGGTACCCCATACACGCTGCAATGCGTACTCATCGCCGTGCTCGGCGGCATTGATCCGAACGGCGGTTTTGGCAGGATCGCAGGCGTGACCCTCGCGGTCCTCATCCTCCAGTTCCTCTCATCCGGGCTGAACATGTTCAACAACATCTCCAATTTCTACCGTGACGTGATTTGGGGTGGCGTGCTGATATTCGTGCTCGTGTTCAACCGCGTGCTCTCCCAGCGGGCTGAACGGCGCGCGGTAAAGCACATATCGTGATCACCGAGCCTAACTTTGGCCTTGACTCAAGGCCGTAGCCCGAAGGAGAACCGCGATGGCAAAAATATTGGTAGTTGGAGAACAATGGACTTCGGCCACCACCGAAGTAAAAGGACCGATCGCATATTCAATAGGTTCCTACAAGGAAGATGGAACGGCCCTCGCAGAGGCGCTGCGCTCCCGCGGCCACACGGTCGACCGATTCGTCACGTGCCGTGTGCCCGAATACTTTCCGGAAGAAGCCGCGGCGCTCCGCAACTACGACGTCATCTTCCTCAGCGATGTCGGGGCGGACGCATTCCTCTTCCACCCTGAGATGCTGTCCAAGTCAATCCGCCACCCAAACCGGCTCAAGATGCTCAGGGACTTCGTAGCTGAAGGTGGCGGCCTGGCCATGATCGGCGGCTGGATGTCGTTCTCCGGCATCGACGGCAAGGCCCGCTACCACGGCACCGCAGTCGAGGAAGTCCTGCCCGTAACCTGTTTCAACATCGATGACCGCCAGGAATGCCCCGAAGGCATCGTCCCCGAAGTAACCCAGGCCACACACCCTGTCATGCGGGGTCTTCCTTCCAGCTGGCCCTTTTTCCTCGGTTACAACCGCGTCGTTGCCAAGCCTGGGGCAGACGTGATAATGAAGGCGGGCACCGACGCCTTCCTGACCGCCTGGCAATCAGGCAAGGGACGGACTGCCGCATTTGCCAGCGACTGCGCGCCGCACTGGGGTCCCGCCGATTTCCTCCAGTGGGAGGGTTATGCACCGTTCTGGGGGAATTTGGCGGGGTGGCTGGCGAGGGCATGAGGGCGGTTCAGCATAGGTCGCTCTTAGGAAACCAGAAAATGGACGGCTGCAGGTTGATGGCCGTGTTGCATTTTTCCACGCAAACAGAATATAACGGGGTACAATAACCTAAAATCAATGGTGCGGAGGAAAAACTTGTGCCCCCAGGGATTCAAGGCGTTTGCCATCGTTTGATCAGGCCGGATTGTATCGACACTCGCTTCCGGAATGACGGGATTCGCGCTGTCGATATGGACATTCCAGAATACCGGTAGAGGAATGGAATCGGGTATGGCCTTTGCCCTGTTCCTCTGCGGACTCGCGACGGAAGCTACCATTGATTGACAGTGTCTTGCCGTACGCGTTCCAGCTCGACATCCATCCAGTCAACCGAGGCTCGTGCGCTTCCCGTCGTAGTGTCCCAGATGCCCGCTGACAGGCGCAGGGGAGTCTGCGCACCGAGGAGTTCCCAGGGAATCCGGAATTCGGCTACCTGTGCCACCGCAGCTGCAAGTATGTCGCCAGGAAGCATGGCCTGGTAATCATAGGCAATATTACCTTCGCCAAATTTCGACCAGTCTCCCGTTGAACCGGGCAACGCCGCAAAATGCAGCTCGGGCGAATAGTCGCCATCGGTATCCAGGTTCAGGAACCAGCGCAAGGGAATACTGCCTGATACAAGGGAAGCGGTGTCCGGGAAGGAAAGCCTGACATACACGGCTTGTCGATCCGACACCACCGATACCGAACCCTTTGTAACCACTGAAAGGCCAGCCCATTCCGCGCCAGAGCCATCGATGAAAACCACGCCACCAGGCTTGGCAAAGGGGTCCAGAGGATTGGTACGGTTCCAGAACTCGCAGGCGTCGGAGGCAGAATCACCGTCGCTGTCGAAGATCTCCGAATCAGTACCGAGCCACTTCTCACCGATGGCGCAGATGCCGTCCAGGTCATCGTCGGAAAACAGCGGGTCCATGCCCAAAGGTACGGAGCCACGTACGTAAGCGTCGAAAAAAGGCTTCAGATCGCGGCCGGCGGTGCGCGCAACTTCAGCTTCAATGACAGCCTCGGTCAGTTCCCCACCACGGAATGAACCATAGCGAACGTACAAGGACTTAAGGACATCGGCGAGCGACCGCTTGCCGCCGCTGGCTTTATCAATCTCAAGGTCAAGGAGTGCCGCTATAAGCGCGCCTTTCTTGTACGCAAGGAAATCTTCACGCGTATAATCGGAGGCAGTTCGTTCGTATATTTCCTGCAGCCCAGCCAGAGGCGCTTCAACGCGCGCTCCTGCCATGAACAGCCTGCAGTAATACTCGTTGACGCCTTCAAGAAACCAGGTAGGTTCAATCGACATGCCCGCAGGATAGAAGGCATTGAAGCTGTGGAATACGCGGTGGGCGTGCTGGTAGGCGGCGCTACGCAGATCGCTTACAGCCTCGCCATGGCTCGATCCGCTCTCGTTGAGGAATTGCCACTCGTCGGGGCTTTCGGGCTTGACGAAAATAGACAGATGGTTTGGCAAACCCGTGGCCGCGAAAAGGCCTTTGATGCCGCTAAAAATTTCAAAACTCTGGTCAAAGAGGCTTGCGCGGAAGGCTTCTTCATGGCGGAGATCGACGGCGACACGGACAAGCGTGCCGCCAAGTACCTGCGACCGTTCCTCGAAGCGGCCGGCCGCAAAGCTAGCCCCGCTGAACAGCCTGGCATCGGTCTCCTCGAAGCCATCACCAGCTGCATGCCATGGCGTTATAGCCTTCCATCCGGATGGCAGCTTGAACCTGATGACGAAACGCTCCACGGGAACACTGTCGGGGACAAGGAGAGCCCAGGCAACAGAACCGAGCAGGTAGCCGCCGCAGAGGTAACCGCGGGGGCCATGACCTGGCGTTTCCTTCCACTGATCCATGCTCAGTTCGTACGTGATCCGTGCATCGCCGCCAGCAGGCAGCCCGAGGCGGAAATGACCTCCATTCCTGGTGATGGTAAGTTCTCCGTCAGACGATTCTACCTTGACAAACCGTATTGCAATGTCAGGTGAAAGAGCCAGTAAAACAGCAGGCCTTTTGAATCCGCTCAGGGAGGCGGTGACCTGCACCAGGTGGGCTGCAGGGTTTTTGACATCGATGAGGTAGGAAACCTGTGCTCCAGAATCCTGGCATGGAGCGCGAGCAATGGCTATCACGCAAAGAAACAGGAGAACAACATGCCGGGCAGACACATGTAGACGCCG
>JFJP01001235.1_pt1 | contig 18468 bp, 17 predicted proteins | sample 431651 | NCBI WGS metagenome assembly JFJP01 (sample SAMN02602958, study PRJNA72255) | Microbial mat metagenome, whole genome shotgun sequencing project. | biome: fresh water; feature: sink hole; material: water; isolation source: purple microbial (photo- and chemosynthetic) mats found in...
AGGATCTTTTTCATTTAATTAATTTGCTTATTTTTATGATTTAAGTCAGCAGTTACAATCATATTAGAATATAAATCGTTAACAACCAAAACATGTGCTCCAATAATCGAGTTATCACCAATTGTTACTTCTCCAATTATTGATGAATTGCAATACATAGTAACATTATCACCAATTTTATTACCATTGCCACTTCCGTTTTTTTTATGTCCAATAGTACATCCTTGATGGATTATAAATCCTCTTCCAATGGTATTTCTGCTTCCTATAACTGTTCCTTGACCATGAATAATATAAAACCCAACATCAATAGTATTATTAAAATAGATTTCACATGAACACAATTCTTTGAGTAACCAATGTATCTGTGGTTTTAGTTCTTCTAAATTGTTTAAATGCAATTCATTACCTAAACGAAATAAAAAAACAGCTAATTCATTACTATTTGATTTAATCCTACTCTCAATTTCAGAAGTTGATAAATTTGAAAAATGATACTGAACATCTGCAACAGTTTTATCAAAAGCAATAGCTAAAATCTCATCAGAAATTGATTTACTATTATATACTTTAGTCAATAAAAAAGTTACAAAATCTTTCATTTATTCAAAATCATTAAAATCCAATTGTTCGTCATTCGCTATATCACGTGTAGCTGTTTTTCCTAATAAATTATTAAAATGTTCAGCCAAAATTTTTCCAGTTCCAGGACGTTTAACCCAGATGTTTTCTTTGGTTAAAACATCACCTTTTTGAATAGTTGCAATAGCGCAAACGGTTGCAAATGCAAAGTCAATGGTTACTTGTTCTTCTTTAGCAGGTTCTTTAGTTCCGCCTCGCATTTGCCACATTTCGTTAGAAGAAACAATCAATTCTGAAGTTGTTTTTTCATCCATACTACAAACGATATCTGGACCTGTTCGTTGCATATAATCTGTAAAATGTCGTTCTAAAATACTGGCACCCAAAGCAACAGCACCTAAACAAGCATTATTATTTAAGGTATGATCGCTCAATCCGAAGACTTTATCTGGAAAAGCTTCATGAAGTTGCGTCATAGCACCAAAACGAACCAAATGTATTGGTGTTGGATATAAATTTGTGGTATGCAATAATGCAACAGGAATTTTATGTTTATCAAAAATGGCAACTGCCTTTCTAACACTTTCTATAGTATTCATACCTGTACTCAAAATTACTGGTTTGCCAAAAGTACAAATGTGCTCCAGCAAAGGATAATTATTACATTCGCCAGAACCTATTTTGTATGCAGGAATATCAAACTTTCTTAATCGTTCGGCGGCAGCTCTTGAGAATGGTGTTGAAATAAAAATCATTCCTTTACTTTCAACATAGTTTTTGAGTTCTAGTTCGTCGTTTTCATTTAAAGAACAACGATCCATTATTTCATAAATAGAAACATCGGCGTTTCCGGGAATGACTTTTTTGGCAGCAACACTCATTTCATCAGCAACAATATGAGTTTGATGTTTTACAACTTCAACTCCTGCTCTATGCGCTGCATCAACCATTTCTTTAGCTGTTTGCAATGAACCTTCGTGATTAATGCCAATTTCTGCAATTACTAAAGGTGGAAAATCGGGTCCAATTTTTCTTCCTGCTATTTCTATGTAGGGTTTCATTTTATAATTCTAATTTTAAAAAATTTGACAAACCAATTACCGTTACATTCTCTTGAATTTGATACGTATCGTTTGTTGGTGCAATAATATAAGTTTTATTTGGTTTTACTACCTCTAAACTTCTAAAAAAACCTTTTGTTACTCTGGGTGCATCAGATGCTTTACATTCTATAGCAATAACTTTATTCCCTTTTTTTAGAATCAAATCAATTTCATCGCCTGTTGCCGTTCTATAAAAAAAATAATCCCATGAAGAATTGTTTACAATACTATTTTCAATGACCATTCCTTCCCAAGACGAACCAAAAATAGGATTTCCTAGAAGTGAATTAAAATTAGGAATCGCCAATAATTGATGTAAGATTCCAGAATCGCGAACAAATACTTTTGGCGATTTTACTAATCTCTTCTTAACATTAACTTCATAAGGCGGAATCGTTCTAACAATAAATGTTTGCTCCAATAAATCAATATATCTTCTTATGGTTGGATGCGTTAAACCAAGTGATTCTCCTAATTTTGATAAGTTTAATTGTTGTCCCTGATTGTGCGCGCACATTGTTAGTAAACGCCTTAATTGAAGTGCTGGAATTTGAAACCCAAGTTGTGGAATATCACGCTCTATGTAAGTTCTAATATAATTACTAATCCATATAGTACTATTTTCGTCATTATTGGCTAAATAACTATTGGGAAAACCACCACGATACCAGAATTCTTGCAGTTTAAAACGTTCTAAATAATCCAATTCATTGATTAAAAATGGCGACAAATGCAACATTCCTATTCTTCCTGCTAAACTCTCTGAAGTTTGCTGAATTAATTCTTGTGATGCAGAACCGAGTAAAATAAATCTTCCATTTATTCTATTACTATCAATAATACTTCGCAAAACAGAAAACAGTTTTGGAACCAATTGAATTTCATCTAAACAAATGAGTTTATCAGAATTAGATTCAAAAAAAAGTTCTGGTTCTAATAACTTATTCAAATCTGATTCCTTTTGCATATCTAAATATAGAACCTCATCAAGATGCTGACTCAAACTTTTTATCAAAGTAGATTTACCACATTGCCTTGGTCCGAGTATAGCGACCGCAGGAAATATAGTAAGGTATTTTTTTAAATGAGATAGCAACTCTCTTTGAATAAATTCATGCATATTGTAAATATGATTTTCAATTTGCAACAAAATTAAGTAAAAAAGTAGATTTAAAATCTAATTTTAGATTTATTTTGCAAAAAAATAATAAATAAATGAATTTTATACGAAATAATTTTAAATTCAATTATTTAATAATCAATTATTTATAATAAAATAAAATAAAAATCGTGCAAATTGAAAATTATATTTTCAATTTGCACGATTTTTGTTGAATTATCCTTTCTTATAAAGATATTCTGCATAGTCAAAATCCTCTTTAGTATCAATATCTACCTTGGAGAATACATGATTTACTAGTAAAGGAAATGCTTTTTCAGATATAATTTTTCCTTCTAAAATCAATTTGGATTTGCTAATATACAACAAGCCATTTTCATAAAAAAGTGGTTCTAAGTCTTGACTTCTTTGACCAATTTCATAATTAAAAGGCACAAAAGTACTGTTGTGAATTTTGCCTAACTTATGATGATTTTGTGATACTGTAAATAAACTATCGAGTTGGTTATTTTCAAAAAAAGTAAAAGCTTCTTCCAATAGATTTTGAGGTCTCAGTGGATTAGTAGCTTGCAATAATATTACGTTCTCTACTTTTTCATAATGTTCTAACACCTGTTTTAAAGCGGTCACTGTTGGTTCAAAATCTCCAGATAAATTATCAGGACGAATGATGACTTTTGCGCCATACCTTAGTGCTACATCTTGTATTTGCAAACTATCTGTAGAAACAATTACCTCATTTATAAAACTGTGTTTTTGTGCAAACATTATACTATGAGCTATCAACGGAATGCCACCCAACATCATTATATTTTTGTTGGGTAATCTTTTAGAACCGCCTCTTGCTGGTATTATGGCTATTGTTTTTGGCATTATTCTATATTTTTTTTGAATGATTAATCAATATATGCTATCGTTTGAGCAGATTGACTTGTAAGATTTTGGTTCTGGAATCTGGAATGAAATAAGTATTTTTTAAAAATTCTAGAATAGCAGTTTTTAAATTGGTTAAAAAAAAATGGTGATTTTGAGTAAATTTCTTTTTTCCAAAAGTGTAAAACATCTGAAATACAACCAATTTTTGATACAAAACAACCATTCAAAGTTTTCATCAATGGTAGTATAAAACTTATATTCATTTTTTTTTTATGGCTTTAGCTAAATGATAACTTTTGTAGCTATATTTTATCTTACGAATACTTCCTGTTCTAAAAAAATAATATAATCCATATATAAGCGCATTTAGATATTCTTGTCTTACTACTCTTTTTGTAAAATGTTTCTTGTAAAAATAAAATTGCAATTTTTGCTTTTCAAGTTCCAAATGTAAAGACTTTACTTTATCCCTTTGTCCGCCAGAAGGCGCTAACAAATGTTCTACTAAAATATTTGGTTGGTAGTAAATACAGGCACCAGCTTGAAGCAAACGCATTCCATAATCCCAGTCATCGCCCCATATAGTAAACTCTTCATCAAATAAAAATCCGGCATCTTTAAATACTTTAGACTTTACGATATTCAATCCAGAACTTACTTGTAGTCTAAATCTAGGTTTGGAATAGAAATTTGGTTTTGCAATAGTTTCTAACACTGTTTGATATTTGTGCTCAATGTCATTTCCTTCCATTTGAATACCCGGAATTAGTACATCAATAATATTGGGTTTTAAATATTCAATTATTTTTTGAAAAGCTTCTGGAGAAATTCTTAAATCGTCATCTAAAAAAAACAACCATTCTTCTTCTTTGTAATGTTGTAAAGCTATATTTCGAGAGTGATTTACCGAATTGGCTCTATGATTTTCAACAAATTTAAAAGTATAATTTAACGGAAGTTTTTCTACTTCATTTTTTATAGAAATACTGCTTTGATCGACAATAATTACTTGCGAAATATAGTCTTTAAAAGCATTCAAGTCCAATAATAAATCCGACAAATAAGTCAATCGGTCTCTTGTTGGAATCACTAAAAAGAAATTTTTCATGGGTATTATTTTTTAAATACTACTTTTTGCAACAAACCAAGCAGATGTAACTTCTTTAAAATAGAAATTATAAAAACTTTGAAAAGGCGTATTTGAAATTTGAAACAATCAACAAGTCCAATTTTAGTGCAATAATAAGAAGAAATAACCAAATAATTATTGAAAGATGGGATATTAAAATAGGCCATTTCAAGTTTTTTAAGAATAATTTTCTTTTGAATTTTTGAAAAACTAGTGGCAAATTCATTGAATAAAACGCTACAAAATTGAAAAGTGGCTTCGTTTTTAATTTTCATGAATTGTTTATCACCTGTTAAACTAATCTCGGATACTCTGACTAATACATGGGAAGAATTAATAGAATAAATTTTATTAGATTCAGAAAAATCTATAACTGCCATATCATCGGAATGCCAAGCTAATGGAAAATTTCTAAATCTTTTTTCGACAACTACAGCTCTTTTAAAAATGTGTTCGCTAAGAGAACTTCGGGTTTGCTTAGAAAACTTTCTACACAAAAATTGGATTGTAGTTTCTGTTTTTGGATGATTATAAACCTCCGAAATTAACTTTCCTGAACCATCAATAATCTTAGTTGAAAAACGCACAACATTCGATTTGTAGGATTCAATTTCGTGTAGATTCTTGTAAAAATCTTCTACTAAATTAGATGAGAGAACATCATCGTCACCCAAAATCATAATCCAATCTTCAAAAGCCATATCTATACATCTATGCCATTGATTTGTTAAAGACATTCCGCCTAAATTGGTATCAAATTTAACATATTGATAGTCTAATTTATCTTTAAATTTTTCTAAAACAAATTCTGGATTTTCTGGACTTGCGTCATTGCCAATATAAACTTTAAAGCGTTTATCTGATTGATTATAAATTGATTGTAATGTATCTTCAAAGAAAGAGAGTTTATAATATGGGATAATGATTGCTAGCATAATTTAGCTTTTAAAATAATTAACTCCAAAAAATGCATGCATCACTACTTTTATTGCTTCTTTTTTACTTTTTAATTTTGTATAATCTCGCCTTTTTAACTGAACGTTTTGAAATGCTAATTCACTAAATGTTCCAAAATGTTTAACAAAAAAATCCGCATGTTTTATATTTAGATAATTTATTAAATCTTGTTTATCCTTTTTATTCAAATTTTTTTGACGTGAGCTTTGTTTTATTCGATAATAAAAACCAAAAATATCTAATTTATATACCTTTTCGTTATTTTTTAATAAAGCAATCCAAAACTCCCAATCTTCTATACCCATAATCATGTTGACATCATACCCTCCTATTCTTTCCCAATCATGTTTTCTATATAATGCTGAGCAAAATATTATATTATCGCTGGCTAATTCTTGTATAGAAAAATCTTTTAATTTCCATTCTTCATTTACATCACCAAACTTCTTTGCATTACAATAAACTAGTTTTATTTCGTTGTCCTCAATAAATTTATTTATTGCTAATTCAATATATTCTTTGGCAATTTTATCATCGGCATCTAATGGTAAAATATATTCCCCAGATGCGGTCTGAATGCCATAGTTTCTTGCGACACTAACCCCTGAATTTTCAATGTAAAGATATTTAAATCTGCTGTCTTTTATAACCCACTCTTCTGCAACTAGTGCTGTATTATCTTGGCTTCCATCGTTCACAATAATACATTCCCAGTCTGAAAAAGTTTGATTCCATACTGAAAGCAAACATTCATCTAAATACATAGCTTGATTATAACATGGTACAATTATCGAAACAATAGTTTTCATTTTGCTTTATAAAAAATTATGCATTAATAATCGGTTTGAAATGATCAATAAATCTTAAAAAGTGTACTTTATTATTGATTTTGTAGTAATTTAGTAATTAGTCCTAATAAAATCTGTTCTTTATCCTAATCTTGCAATTAATACCGATTAGCAATATATTGTCATTAACCATAATAAAAATTTTAAAATGCCATTTTTTTAATGAGACTTATTTTTATTTTTCTCAAGTAATTCAATATTTGATTTTACATTTTTATATATTTCAAAATCATTTTTTTTAAAAAAAAGAAAATATTTGATGTTATTAATGGCAATTAAATTATTTAATTTATAGTTAAATAGATCAATCTTACCGAAAAAAAACTTGTACTGAAGTTTTATAATTTTTTTACAATTTTTAATAAAATTATCCTTAATATTAAGTTTTTTATATTCTATTTTATTCTTAAATAAATAATCTTCGTATGTCTTTACTGCTCTAATAGTATAAACTTGTCCAACTAAAAGTTTACTAATATAACTTTCGGTGAGTCTTTCTTTTGGAATAAAATGTTTAAAAACTAATTTTGAAGAATAATAGATTTTATATCCTAGTAAAACAATTGCATATCCAATTTCATTATCACCACCTCCAGTAATTTTTTTTTCGCCTGTTCTATCTTTTAAAACATGATCAAAACCAGTTTCATAAACTTTTAATAATAACTTTTTATCTATAATTGCTCCAGCACCATAAACATAGCCTTTTATTCTAGAAATATCATTCTCGAAAGAACATTGTTTACCTATTGCATAATAATATTTATAGTCACCGAACCAACTTGGTGGATCTATTTCTGGTACTTCGATTCCTTTACCGCCTAACATTCCAATTGAAGGAAAATTAATCAAAATATCATGAGCAATTATAAGGTAATTTTCATCTAACCAGTTATCATCATCACAAAACAGTAGGTATTCATATTTGCTTTCAAAAACACCTCTTTTTCTGGCATTTGATAGACCTCTTGTTTTTTCTATAACAACTTTATAATCAATATTTTTACAGTAAACTGCTAATAAATCATTAGCAATTTTAAATGTATTATCGATTGATGAATTATCAACAATAATTAATTCAATTTTAAAATTATCATTCAACTTCAATAATGAAATTGCCTCAATAGTTTTTGGCAATCTTTTTGAGCTATTATAACAACAAACAACTATAGAAAAGTTATATCCCAAAATTAATATTTTTTACTTTACAATTATTTATATTTTTTGAATAATGATTTTTTTATTGACTTAAAAAACATTTATTTATTCCAATTGTCAATTCACCGGAATTAAATAATAAAAAATTATTTTCGACTAGTATATTTTCTATAGAATTTCTGATATTAAATTCGTCATGAATTTCTAACGTTACAATTTGAGTAATTTTGAGATATGATAAATTATTTTCCTTATTAAAGATAAACCTTTCTGCTCCTTCAATATCAATTTTTAATAATGAGATGTATTTAAGTGCATTATCTTTGATTATCTCTGATATAGATATTCCGATTACACCTCCAGCAACATCCCTTTTAGTTGTTATAGACCAATCTTTTTTATCTCTAAAATCACGTTCAACTGAATATCGCATATTTTCTTTTTCACTTAATGCTCTCTCATACAATTTCACGTTACTGTTTTGTATATTTTTCTCACACATTTTAAAATTATCGGAGGATGGTTCAATTGAAAAAATTTTATAATCTAAAAGAGAATTAGCAAAAAAAAGTGTTGTTAAACCTATATTTGCGCCTGCATCGATAATAATTTTTTGATTTGAAAACACCGCATTTAATTTAAACAAATCAAGAATTATTTGATACTCTTTATAATTGAAAATTTGTTTAAAAACATCATAATCACTGTAATTATAATCTCTAAGAAAAAGTTGATTTCCATCTATTAGTTTGACTTTATATACATCTTCTTCTTTAGAATAGTTTGCAATTAAGTGATTTTGACACAAATTAAGTTCAAAAGCCTCGGTATCTGTATATTTTTTTGGAAAAAGAATTCTAAAAATTTTTCGAAGTTTTTTCAATTTCATAAAAACAATGTATTATCTATTCTTTATAAACTTTGCAGGCACACCCCCAACAATGGAGTAGCATTCTACATTTTTATTAACAACAGCTCCAGCTGCAACTATAGCGCCTTTTCCAATTGTTACACCATCTAATATTCTACAGCCAGAACCAATCCAAACATCGTCTTCAATAGTAATCCCTTTCATTGTTAAACCTTGCATATTGATAGTTTTATTTTTATCAGTAAAATTGTGATTTGCAGGAATTATCAAAGTGTGTCCAGCAATTAAAACGTTATTTCCTATTGTTAGATTTCCATGCCCGTATAAAACTGTATATGGATTGATTGAACATTTATTTCCTATTTTAATAGTACCGCCATAGGTCATCAAAATGACACCATATAACAACTCTGATTTTTCACCAATCGTTATGGTGCCTCCATATTCTGAATTTAAAACTACATTAGGATAAATTTTAACAGAAGGATGAATAAATAATGAATTTACTTTTCTTTGTGTTATTTTTTTTATCCATCTTTTTAACTTTCTAACCATTTACAATCAATTTTGATATCTCCAATATTTCCAGAATATATTTTATAATCATTTTCTACATCTTCTACTTGAAAGAAACAAATATCATTCAGATAATCGTAGATAACTTCATTAAAGGTGGCAACATCTAAACTATAAGATCCTTTTAACAACAATCCTGAAGGTATTTCGCAAATTAAACCAGTGGTTGGCTTTTCAATTTTATGAACCGTTGTAAAAATTTTTGTTTTATTATAATTTAAAAGCGCTATTCCTACATTACAGTTTTCAATTGGAGTACTAAATTTAACTTCAATTTTAACGGATTGTTTATGTGAAATAAATGCCTTATCATCAAGTATTTGAACCGAAAAAATATCATTTATTTTTTTTGAATCTTTATTACGAAAATATTTTGAACTTGCATTTTTAGAAGAATGATTAAGGTAAAATTCAACCAAATCATTTACTTTTCCTGAGTGCTTTAGCATACCATTTTCTAACAAAATACCCGTATTACACAAACTTTTAACTGCTGCCATGTTGTGGCTTACAAATAAAACTGTTCTTCCTTCACCTTTAGAAATATCGCCCATTTTACCAAGGCATTTCTTTTGAAACTCAGCATCACCAACTGCTAAAACTTCGTCAACGATTAGGATTTCACTCTCCAGATGAGCAGCTACAGCAAAGGCTAAACGCACATACATTCCGGAGGAATATCGCTTTACTGGTGTATCTATATATCTATCAACTCCTGAAAAATCGATAATTTCGTCTAATTTTCTAGTGATTTCTTTTTTGCGCATGCCTAGAATTGCTCCGTTTAAATAGATATTTTCTCTACCAGAGAGTTCGGGATGAAAACCTGTTCCTACTTCAAGCAAACTTGCAATTCTGCCTTTTACTTTAATTTGTCCTGTTGTAGGACTTGTAACTCTTGAAAGTAGTTTTAACAATGTGCTTTTTCCGGCTCCGTTTTTTCCTATTATTCCAACAGCATCACCTTGATTTACTTCAAAATTGATATCTTTTAAAGACCATACAATAGTACTAGTCCCTTTGACACTTCTATCATTGGTTTCACCAATTTTAAGAAACGGATCTTCTTTACCTAAAATTTTTGTTTGCCAAAAACGATCTATATCTTTGGAAAGCGTTCTTGAGCCAATCTGACCAATTTGGTAGGCTTTAGATAAATCTTCAACTTTTATTATTGTTTCTGCCATTATATTGTATCAACGAAATTTTTTTCGGTTTTATTAAAAATAATGATTCCAAAGAATAATATGATTAAAGTTACCAAAATTGAATATCCTATGCTCCCTAGGGTAAACTCACCTTTTCCTAAAAAAGCATATCGAAAAGCTTCAATTATTCCTGTCATAGGATTTAGTTCAACTATAGTGCTGTACCCCTTTTGTTTAGCGTAACTTAATGGATAAATTACAGTTGTGGCATACATTAACAACTGAACACCAAAAGTGACTAAAAATGTTAAATCTCTGTATTTTGTTGTCATTGCTGTGATTATCAATCCTATACCTAAACCCAGAAGCGCCATTAAAAGCACTAATAGAGGGAAAAGGAAAATTACAGTAGTTACCTCAAAGCTTCCATCCTGTGGAAAAAAGTAAAAGTAAATCATCATGCAAATCAAAAGTAATAACTGCACTCCAAAACGCACCAAATTACTTACTACAATACTTATTGGCATTATCAATCTTGGAAAATATACTTTTCCAAAAATATTGGCATTATCTCTAAATACAGTGCTGGTTTTGGTTAAACAATCAGAAAAATAATTCCATGAGGTGATTCCAGTTAAGTAAAATAGATATTTTGGCAAACCATCTGAACTAATTCCTGCTAAGTTTCCAAAAACGAAAGAAAATACAATTGTTGTAAATATAGGTTGAATAAAAAACCATAATGGTCCCAAAACAGTTTGTTTATAAAAGCTTACAAAATCTCTTTTTACAAACATAGCTAGTAAGTCTCTATACCTCCACAAATCACTGAAATTCAAATCGAAGAGTGAAGAATGTCCTTTAATAATTAAATCCCAATTTTGTGATTCCTGATTATCTTTCATTTAGCTCTTTAGAAAATTTTTATAGAAATTGGGTAATTTGACCTCTGTTTAAAAAAACAAATATAGTAATTTAACATAATTATACAGAGCAATACTGTTGTTTTAATTAATATTTGTTACTTTGTAAAAAATTATAATAAACATTGTTTTTCTTTAATAAAAAATCCAGTTTTCTAAGAGATATAATCCCAAATGATTATACCGATATTCATTCGCATTTGTTGCCTGCAATTGATGATGGCTCAAAAAATATTGAAGACACCTTGATGCTTATAAGCGAATTAAAAAAGTTAGGCTTTTGTAATTTTATTACTACGCCACATGTAATGGAACACGTTTGGGAAAATACCAAAACTAAAATTGAAGAAAATCATTCTACAACAGTCCATCATCTCAAGGAAAATAAAATTGACAATTCATTTAAAGTTGCTGCAGAGTACCTGCTTGACGATAAGTTTAGAAAACTATTTCAAGAAGAAAAATTACTAACGCTTAAAGATAATTATGTTTTGGTTGAAATGTCCTACATTATCGCACCATTACAACTATACAACATTATATTTGATTTACAAGTAGCCGGTTACATCCCTGTTTTAGCCCATCCAGAACGGTATAATTTTTATCATAACAACCTTCAGGAATATAAAAAATTGAAACACGCAGGTTGCAAATTTCAAATGAATCTTCTTTCCTCTGTAGGCTATTACGGTACAATGGTAGCTAAAACAGCCGATTATTTATTAAAAAATAATATGATTGATTTTGTAGGATCTGATGTACATCACAGGAAACATATTGACTCCTTCCAAAAAAAAATTGTTCTGAAAAACCTCGATTCTTTAAAAGAGACCTTTCAAAACAATAGTTTCTTTAAGTAATTATTTGTTTACTTTTTTATTAAAAAAAGCTTTTATACTTTGGATAAAAGTCAATTTTTCTTCTTCAACTCCATAGCCATAGCCGTAGCCATAGCCATAAGTATTTTTAGGCTCTGTAGCATTAAGTATAATTGACATATTAGGAAGTTTATTGTCTTTATAAAGTGATTCTGCAAACTTCAACATTCGTTTATCTAAATAATTAGCACGCATAACATAGACAAAACAATCGGCATTTTTAGCAATCAAGAGAGTATCAGCAACAACGCTAACTGGAGCAGTATCAACAACTATATAGTCATATTGTTTTTTTAGTTCATCAAACAATAAAGTTAACTTATTATTCATTAACAGCTCTACAGGATTAGGAGGAATAACTCCCGATGATAATGCGTGAAAATTAGAAAATCCTTTTACTTTGACTATATATTCATTAATTGCTTCATTATCTTTAGTCAAGTAATTGGTCATTCCTTTTTGTGGCAATTCAATGTACTGATCTAATTTAGGATTTCTAATATCTAAACCTATTATAAGTACTTTTTTTCCAGATAAAGCTATTGTAGTTGCTAAATTAATGGCGCAAAATGTCTTGCCCTCTTTTGGTAATGAAGATGTTACAAAAATAGTTTTACATACATTTTCAGGAACATGGGCAAGCATAAACTCTAAGTTAGTTCGAATCATTCTGATTGCTTCTGCCGAACTAGTTCTGCTATTAGATTGGATAATCTCATCGTTAGACTCTGATTTTGGCAAATCACCCAAAAATGGAATAGAAACTTTACCTTCAATATCTTGACGGTACTTAATTTTGGTATCAAATAAATTAATTAATAACAACACTCCAAATGGAATCAATAACCCCAAAACGAAGGCTCCAATATAAAAAATTGGTTTTTTTAGTGAAATTGGTCCTGTTAAATAAGCATTATCAATAACTTTTGCTTTTGCAGAAGTTACAGCAAGTGAAATTTCTGTTTCTTCTCGTTTTTGTAAAAGATACAAATACAATGATTGCTTTATATTTTGTTGTCTAGCTATATCATTATATTTACGATCATTGGTAGGAACTTGATATACTTTTCCATCATAAAGAGACCGCTCTCGCAATAAATCTCTTTTCTGTATTTCTAAATCATTCTTTTTACTCAATAGACTTTGAACGATATTATCTCGCAACTCCGACATCTTCAAACTGATATTTTCAACTTTAGGATTTGATTCGGTAGCACTACTATTTAACAATCTTCTTTTTTCTAAAACAAGAGCATTATATTCTGTAATATAGGCTGTTGAAGTTTCTGTTGCAGCAACAACATTAGTAGGTAACAATGCGTCTTTTTTAGTTTTTCTAATTTCATCCAAAAGAAAATCTCTTACTTTTAAGTCTGTTTCTAATATTAGAATTGATTTGCTGTAATCTACTACACCCCCAATACTCAATCCAGCATCAGACTCTAAACTTACTAATCCTTTCTCTTTTTTAAATTGCTCGGCTTTACCTTCTACACCACCTAATTCTTTGGAGATGATATTCAATCGATTATTTATAAATTCTTTAGTAAACTCAGCAACTTGATTTCTATCTCTAACAGCATCCTCGTTGTACTGTTGTACCAAAGCATTTAAAAAATCAACACCTCTATTTGGGATTTGATCTGTTATAGACAAATTAATAACATTAGTTTTATCAACAGAAAATACAGATAGTTTTCCTCTAAAACCGTTGGATCTTGCTTCTAAAGAAGATTTTGTAACAATAATATCAACAATATTCTCTGGCATTGGATAAGTATTCAACGTGACAATAAAATTCCCTAAAATAGAAGGCACTTTTTGTCCAAATTTATAGCGCTTAGCGTTCTTCTTTTCGGCATCTAATAATTCAAATTGCTTATTTGACAAAACTCTTACAACAAAGCTTAGTGAATTTTCATAGTAATCGTCTTTTTTATCAGTGAAAATAACTTTTATTGGAGAATCATTATAAAGTTCTTTAAATACGACTCTTCCTTCACTAAAATAAGAGATGTCTAAATCCCTCTTTTTAACAACATCTTGAGACAGTTGTCTCGATTTTAAAATAAAAATCTCATTATCTACATTGTTCTTACCTGAAAAGATATTTAAATCACTAAAAGCTGAGAATTCACTGGTACCACCTTTCTTCTCATCTTTAATTAAGATGGATGAAGCTGCTCCATACTCTACAACATAATACCTTAGATATACATAGGTTAATGAAAGTAGTAAAAAAATACTTACTACAAACCACTTCCAATATTGAAGATAATTAAAGATTTGATCTTTAATATTAATTTCATTTGGTGTAACTGAATTCGATTCTTGAGACAATAAATGCTGCATAATTATTATTTAGTTACTAATAAAGTAATAGTTAACAATAAACTGAAAATAGAGGTGTATAGAGGTAAATTTGGCAAAGCAGAAGTGTCAATTTTAGCTTTCCTTTGTTCTACATAAACCAAATCATTTTGGTCAAGATAATAAAACGGAGAGTTTACAAAATCGGCTTTAGTGATATCTACTCGATTAAATGTCTTTAATCCTTGATTGTCTCTAATAATTAAAATATTATATCTTTTTCCATAAACAGTTAAATCACCAGAGGCTCCAATAGCATCAAATAAGGTAACCCTATGATTATTGAACAACTTAAGTCCTGGATTGGCTACATCTCCTAATACCGTTACCTTAAAATTTAACACTCTAATATTTATTACAGGATCAATAAGATGTACGGCTAGCTTTTGTTTTAATAAATTCTTTAACTCTTTTATTGAATACCCAGAAACCTGAATGGTTCCTAGTACTGGAAAATCAATTTTACCTTCATTATCAACTAAATAACTGGTAGAATTAAATGGAGCAGAGGCTTCAACTTCAAGTGTAGATACTACAATCGATAGAATATCATCACTTTGAATAATAGGTTCATAGTTGGCAGAAATTTCATTAAACTCTTGTGAACCTTGAAGGTATACAAACTTCTTTTTTGACACGCAAGAAGAAAGAAGAAAAATAAAAACTAGAGAAATGTAGAGAAAATAGTTTTTCATTTGAATGAAATATAATTAATTGATTACAAATATATAAAAACCATTTAATTTATAGACTATTTAGTATAAACATAAGAGTCTTTAACTTCAATATCTAGAGTTTGAAACACTGAATTCATGCTTTTATATTCTGGCACTATATTTTTCATTTTTGCCGCAATCAAATCGGAGTTACCTGCTAAAGCTATACTTATCAACTCTTCAACTTGTTGATTAACAATCTCAAAGTCATCACACACCTCAACAGCAATAGTTATCTTTTCATTATGTGTTGTCAAGTTTTGAGCAGAATCATTCAATAATTCTTCAAATAATTTTTCTCCTGGTCGTAATCCAACTATTTTTATTTTTATATCCTTTTCTGGTTGGTAACCTGCCAAACGAATCATTTTTTTAGCCAAATCAATAATTTTTACAGGTTTGCCCATATCAAAGATATAAATTTCACCTCCATTACCCATAGAACAGGCTTCCAAGACCAACTGACAAGCTTCTGGAATGGTCATAAAATATCTTATAATTTCAGGATGGGTTATGGTAATTGGACCTCCCTCTTGAATTTGTTTTGTAAATAATGGAACTACAGAACCATTTGAACCCAAAACATTTCCGAACCTAGTAGTAATAAATTTAGTGTAACGTTCGGAATTGTTTTTCAAGTATTTAAAGTGTTTCGATTGAACATACATTTCTGCGATTCGTTTACTGGCACCCATAATGCTACTTGGGTTTACGGCTTTGTCGGTAGAAATCATTACAAAACGCTCTACCTGATATTTATTAGACAAATCAGCAACATTTTTCGTTCCCAATACATTAGTGAAAATAGCCTGAGATGGATTTTCTTCCATCATTGGAACATGCTTGTATGCAGCTGCATGATAAACCACATTGGGTTGATAGGCTAGAAATAATTTTTCTATTACAGCATAATCCCTAACATCTGCAATGACATTATACACCTCAACCGACAAACCTAATCCTATTATTTCTAACGATAAAGAATGAAGTGGGGTTTCTGCTTGATCCAACAAAATAATTTTCTTTGGATTAAAATGCAATACTTGACGAACTATTTCACTGCCAATAGAGCCTGCAGCACCAGTTACCATAATCGATTTGCCTTTAAGTTTAGACGAAATACTATCGGTATTCAATACTATTGGTTTGCGTTCTAATAAGTCATGAATTTCAAAATTCTTAATGTTTTTAGAGATTTCTTTTTCATCATCCCAATCAGAAACTACAGGAAGCGTGTATACTTTAAATCCATATTCTATACATTCATCAACAATGGTTGAACGCTCCTCTTTGGTAAGACTTTTATCTGAAATAATTAAACCCTCCACTTTTTTAGAACGCATTAAAACAGGAATGCTTTTCTTTATTTGAAAAATAGGAAGGTCTAAAATCCTTTTAGTTGAATTCTGATTATTTTTATCAATAAATCCAACAAGTTTAAAACGTCCTGGTGATTCCGCTTTCAAAGCAGAGGCTACTGCAGAGGCATTTGCATCTGAGCCATAAATAATGGCTGCTATTTTTTTTTCTGAATTTGCATCCTTAAATAACAATTCAAAAGTTTGCTTTACAATCATTCGAAAAACAAACAAAAAGCTAAACGATAAAACCGTATTGATAAAAATTCCAGTGGTAAGATACAACTTTGGTTTATCTAATAGTAAAACAAAAAAGTTAAGCAGCAACAACACTACAAATGTAGCAAACTGAGAAAAAAACAACTTTAGAGCATCAATGTAGGAAGAGTGTCTAATAATTCCAGAATAAGTTCTGAAAATCCAAAAGAAAAAAATATTAACAAAAAGGTTTAAAACGATACCAATAGCAAGGTACTCTTTTGGAATATAATTTAATCTAAGCCCTTGAAAGAGAAAATAAGTAACAACACCTGATAAAAAAACAATAAAAACATCAATCAATAGTATAAGCCATCGAGGTAAATAACTCAAATTTTCAAAGCTAAATCTAAAATTGATTTCAGAAAATATTTTAAAAAAATCTGTGAATATTTTTATTGGGGTATTGTTTCTCAATGGATACTTATTTTAATTTATTACAAAAATAAGAAAAATAAGTTCTTAAAAAATACTTAAAATATATTTATAACATTTTTTATACGTTCTTTTTCTTCTTCAGTCAAATTAGACCCTGAAGGTAGACAAAGACCATTTGTAAATAAATTTTCTGAAACAGTACCTCCATAATAAGGAGCATCTTTAAAAACAGGCTGCAGATGCATTGGTTTCCATAATGGACGACTTTCAATTTTTTCTGTTTCTAATAAAAGGCGTAAATCTTCTCTAGTTTTACCACTATTTAATACAGGATTTATGACAATAGAAGACAACCAATGATTAGAAAAATAATTTTCATTGGGCTCTGAAAAAACGGTAATGGCTTTGTTTTCTTTAAAAATATTCTTGTAAAAATCATGCATTGCTCTTCGCTTAGCAACATGAGTATCTAAAATTTCCATTTGACCTCTACCAATTCCGGCACATATATTACTCATTCTGTAGTTATACCCTATTTCACTATGCTGATAATGGGGTGCATTGTCTCTTGCTTGTGTAGCTAAAAAAATAGCTTTATTTTTCAATTCTATATTTTTGGTAACTATGGCACCACCTCCTGATGTTGTAATTATCTTATTTCCATTAAAGGACAACACACTAATATCGCCAAAAGTGCCACATTTTTGACCCTTGTATGAACTTCCTAGAGCCTCTGCACTATCCTCAAGAATAGGAATTTCATATTGATTGGCAATACTTCTAACCTCTTCAATCTTATAGGGCATTCCATACAAATGAACAGCAATAATAGCTTTGGGTTTTTTGCCTTTAGAAATTCTATCTTTTATGGCCTCTTCAAGTGCGTTGGGACACAAATTCCAAGTGTCTAGCTCGCTATCAATAAAAATTGGTGTCGCTCCTTGATATACTATTGGATTGGCAGAAGCTGAAAAAGTCATACTCTGACAAATCACTTCATCTCCTGCTTTTACGTCTAGTAAAATTAACCCCAAATGAAGTGCCGCAGTTCCTGAACTTAATGCACCAACAAAGGCATTGTTTCCAATATAATTTTCTAAATCTTGTTCAAAACCCGTTACATTAGGTCCTAATGGTGCTACCCAATTAGAATCGAAAGCTTCGTGAATATACTTTAATTCTGCTCCACCCATGTGAGGTGAAGAAAGCCATATTTTAG
>JFJP01022336.1_pt1 | contig 18467 bp, 15 predicted proteins | sample 431651 | NCBI WGS metagenome assembly JFJP01 (sample SAMN02602958, study PRJNA72255) | Microbial mat metagenome, whole genome shotgun sequencing project. | biome: fresh water; feature: sink hole; material: water; isolation source: purple microbial (photo- and chemosynthetic) mats found in...
GGGATATGTTCCCGCGCCGCAGCTTCCCGCAGCCGGACAACTGACCTCGCCCTCGCTGGCACGCATCACGGAGGGCATACGGATATTCCGCAGTCACCCGGAAAGCAGGCTTGTTCTGACAGGAAAAGGCGTTTCAAAGCTTATGGCAGATGTTGCAACATCACTCGGAGTCAGCGAGAAAAGCATGATTGTAGAAAATAACTCAAAAGATACAGATGATGAGGCGGAAAATGTCAGGACAATTGTGGGAGATGAGCCGTTTATTCTGGTCACATCCGCGTCGCATCTTCCCCGCGCACTGGCTTTGTTTCAGAAACAGGGAATGAATCCTGAAGCTGCCGCTGCCGAATACCTGCTCAAAGGAGAGTGCAAATTGAGTGCCGATCTGATCGTTCCGAGTTCCAGCGGTTTATACAGAAGCGAAAGAGCGGTTCATGAATATCTGGGGCTGCTGTGGGCAAAGCTGAGGGGGCAGATATGAGAGGGGGACCAGTCCGAAACAAAATGCTGCTGATGCTGCGGCTCAGGCATTTTCCGATGACCAGTCTTTTCAGCCGGGCGCCTGAAAATCGCCAGGGCTTAAAACAGAACGACCCACACCGTTTTTGATAGCGAATCGGTATCAGGATATTATCGAGGCATATAACCGTGAAAAAGACCGGGCAGGCATTGAAGAAATTTGAACAACTGATGGAATCAGTCAAAAATCTGTCAGAAGAAGAAACACGGGCGGTGAGAGAAGGTCTGAGCGAAGAACAGCTTGCGGTCTTTGACTTATTGAAGAAGCCGGAACTTTCAGCCCGTGAGCGGAAGAAAATCAAAGAAATCGCTGTGGTATTGCCGGATACGCTGAAAGCGGAACCGCTCAGGGTGGATAAGCGGAGAGAAAAGAGAGCCTCTGCCGCAGAAGCAGAATCATACATCTATGACTACTTGTTTGCGAGTCTGCCTGTTGAATATTCGGATGCCGAGTCAGGCGAAAAGGCGGAATTTGTATTCAGTCATATTTATCAGCAGTATCCGGAGATTTACGACAGTGTTTATGCAGCGATATAATACCAATTCGCTTTCAGACAGCTTTCAAACAGTAGGGCGGACAAAGTGAAGCGTGTCCGCCTTTATGAAACGGCGGACCGATCTGTAGTTTCAAACCCGTTTTACATATAACATGGCGGACCGATCTGTAGAACGGGTTTCAAACCCGTTTTACATATAACACGGCGGACCGATCTGTAGAACGGGTTTCAAACCCGTTTTACATATAACATGGCGGACACGCCGCGCTTTGTCCGCCCTACATGGCTACATGGCTGAAATGCTAACCCATTTTATATCTGTTTTAACTTGGGTCGGTCGCTTCGCTCCCCGCCCGTTCTTAATAAGATGATTATAAGATGACGCACTCCGGAAAGTGTTTCTCCGGAGTGCGTCTCTTTTTTATTAAAAGCGATATTAAAACCGGAGCCGCAAGGCGACCCATTTTATAAGATAGGTTAGCTGTTTCAAACCCGTTTTACATATAAGCTGTGACAGCTTCTTAAAAGATCAGTTAATACAGACCTTTTTCACCTGTGTCAGATTGGTAAAGCCTTTGATAACCTTTTCAATACCGTCCTGTTTCAGGGTTCTCATGCCGTCTATTATTGCCTGATGCCGCAGTTCTTCCACCCGTGCCTGCGTCTGAATCAGTTCTTTCTGTTTTTTGGTTCCCAGCAGCAGTTCATGCATGCCCATTCTGCCCCGGTATCCGGTGCCGTTGCATAATTCGCAGCCGCCCTCTTTGGGTCTGTGCATGACCAGATCATCAGAGTAAACGGCAATCTTATTTCTTTCAAAATCTTCCTCTCCGTATTCCCGCATCAGATTTTCAAACTCCTCTTTTGAGGGATTGTATTTTTCTTTGCAGTCTTTGCAAAGCGTCCGAACCAGACGCTGGGCAAGGATTCCCAGAACCGCATCGGCAAAGTTGAAAGGATCCATTCCCATGTCAAGCAGACGGGTCACGCTTTCCGGCGCGGAGTTGGTGTGAAGGGTCGAGAACACCAGATGCCCTGTCAGAGAGGCTTCGATACCGATGGACGTGGTTTCCTTGTCACGCATTTCACCGACCATGATGACATCAGGGTCCGCACGGAGAAAGGCGCGCATGGCAGCCGCAAAATCAAATCCGATCTTGGGCTGCACCTGAACCTGCCGCAGACCGGCCTGGGTGATTTCTACGGGGTCCTCGGCTGTCCAGATTTTGGTCTCCACTTTGTTGATATATTTCAGCGCGGAATGAAGCGTTGTGGTTTTACCGGAACCGGTGGGCCCGCAGACAAAAACAATACCGTAAGGCTGTGAAATAATACCGATAAAATTTTTGAGATTGAGTTCCGAAAATCCCATTTTCTCCAGCGGAATCGGCTCGCCTGCGGCAAGAATACGCATGACCACATCTTCCACGCCGCCCTGAGTCGGAATGGTTGCCACACGGAGTTCGATGTCGTTATCTTTGCCCGGAGCAAAGCGCTTGAATTGGATTTTGCCGTCCTGGGGCTTGCGCCGTTCCGCGATGTCAAGACCGCACATAATCTTGATACGGGATATCATGGCGGCTTTATAAGTATAAGGAATTTTCATGTTATAAAACTGACATGCGCCGTCTATCCGTATCCGCACCTTCACATCCAGCTTTCCGGGATAAGGTTCGATATGAATATCGGAGGCGTTTCTGCTTCTGGCGTCAATGATGATCTTGTTGACAAGCTTGACGATAATGCCGCTTTCTTCGGAAACAAGATCGCTTTCCAAATCGCTGATATCGCCTTCGCCTTCAACGCCTTTGAGCAGTTCGTCCGAGATGGCATCTATGTCTAATTCAACTGTTTCTGTTTTCTTTTTCTTTCCCGTAAACAGGTCAATATATTCGTGAATGTCTTCTGCCAGCGCGACGCAGAATTCAACGGGATTATTGGGAAAGACGGTTTTGACTTCATTGATTTTCTGAAAATTCTGCGGATCATCCACCGCAACCACAATCTTTTCGCCTTCATTGCGTAAAGGCACCCAGACATTTTTTTTCAGAAAAGGAACTTTCAGCCCTTTGAGCAGTTCTTTCGGAATCGCCGCATTTTCATCGTATTCTGCAAAGGGGACATTGTAATATTGCGCCAGTGACCTGCCCAAATCCTTTTTCGGAATTTTAAGCGCTGTCAGTAAATAGGTCTCAATGGATTCATTGTTCTTATTGGATTCGACAATGGCATTTTTGAGTTCTTTGGGCATCAGCAGATGATTTGTCAGAAGATAGTTGAACTTGTTATTGGACAGTCTGGCGGTCCGTTTCTGGTTATACAGACCGATGCCGATCATTTTTGCCAATTCTTCCGCAATTCTCTCATCAATTTTCGAATAGGGCCTGTCATCTTTCCGGTTGATCGCCTGCATCGCGCCCATGAGGTATTTCTGAAAAAATATGGGTGCCGCCAGCGCCTGCTTTGTGATGATGCCTGTTTTTTCATCCCAGCTTTTATCGAATTTCAAGCCCGGATCAATGGCTGTCAGTTCTTTTTCATCATAGACATTTTTGATATTGACAAGTTTCTGTCTGTGCGCGGCATAACCGGTGATACTGACGGGAGATACCGCAATGCGGATTTCTTTTATCTCGTTGCCGGTCTTGACCCGTGATACCAGTTCGCGTGTTTCGCCGTCCAGCACATAAATCGTTATGCGCTCCGAGTTGAACAGATCGGCAAACTCGTCTATCATGCTGACCAGAATTTCATCTAAATTTTTGGCGGAATAAATCCTGTTTCCGATTTTTTGGAGTTTGAGCCTCAGCACCACATCCGGCGAAGCCTGCTTGGCATGAGGATCCTGCATTTTAAGATGGGTGACAGAGGCTTTGGGTTTGTTTGCCCCCGGTTCTTTGGAAACCTCATCTGTCCCAAGCATTTTGAGTCCCGGGATTTTGAGTTTGGTCGCATCAGGTTTTTTTAACATATTCATAATTACACCGGTCATTATTTGGCGAGTAATATTATCAGACCTTATCGGCTGTCATGTACTGTCATGCAGGGTGGGCAGCTTGCTTGCTTCCGCACCCTGCCGAGCTGAAATCATAATTTGTTGTTCCGTTTCCGATAATTTTCATAAATTTTTCTGCCGCCGCCGCCGATCAGCAGCACAGCGATCAGATAAAAGGAAAAGCGTGTAAAATTAATAAAAAAAGAAGATGCCTGCATCTGCTGCAACTGAACAATTTTCTGCGGCATGGCAAAAAATATTCCGATTCCTGCCAAGACCAGCGCAATCCCCCAGATCATCTGAATCAAACTTTTGTCTTTTGTCATGGTCTGCTACGGGCTTTGAAGTTATTTTTATTGCAAAACACGGGCAAAGATTTGACAACCCCGTTTTTAATAAAAAGACAAAAGTTGTCAAATCTTTGTCGCACAGGTTCAACTGTTCAGTTTTCCTTTGAAATCCGCTTTCCGTTTTTCAAGAAAGGCTGCGGTGCCTTCTTTTGCATCTGGGCTGGCGTAGCAGAGGGCAAACGCATCGCATTCGATGTCACAGCCTCTCGTGATGTCAACATTCAGACCGCGGTTGACAGCCTGTTTTGCCGCACGGAGCGAGACTTTGCCCCTTGCCGCGATTTCTTTTGCTGTTTTCAGCACTTCCGCCATGAGCGATTCCGGGGGACATACTTTGTTGACCATTCCGATTTCACGGGCTTCGGCTGCGGAAATCATTTTTCCGGTAAAGATCATTTCTTTTGCCGTGTTGGGACCGACAAGCCTGGGAAGCCGCTGGGTTCCGCCGAATCCGGGAATAATACCGAGCGTTATTTCCGGCAGACCGAATTTGGCTTTTTCCGAAGCATAGATAAAATCACATGCCAATGCCATTTCGCTGCCGCCGCCGAGTGCAAAGCCGTTTACAGCCGCAATCACGGGTATGGACAGTTCCTGAAGCCTGCTGATGACGGACTGTCCTTTTTTGGAAAAAAATTTTGCCTGAAGCCCGTTGAAAGTGGCGAGTTCTGAAATATCCGCACCCGCGATAAAAGCTTTTTCGCCCGCGCCGGTCAGAATCAGCACTTTGATGTCTTCGTTTGCCGAAATCTCATCCAATGCCTGAGAAAGTTCGGTCAGAAGTCTGTCATTCAAAGCATTCAAGGCTTTGGGACGGTTGAAAGTGATCGTTGCAATTCCATCTTCCGCCTGAAAAATAATGTTTTCGTATGCCATTCTCTCTCCTATAAAATGTCTATTGGGTACTATGTTTATCACAACTGTTCAGTATTTATCAATGATAAAATTATCTGTTATTCATCTATTTTTATTATATAAAAAGTTATAAACTTTCAAAAGCGGCGATATTGCCGGAGCCGGACTTTCGGTTCAGTCCGGAGTGCTGAAATGAGCGGAGCGAAATTTTATACCAATTCGCTTTCAAAAATCAGTTTTTTCAGACCGTACAGCGATTTTTCAAATCGCTGAAACCGCTTGAAAAGCGGTTTTACGGAGAACAGGGTTTTTGATAGCGGATTGGTAAATGCTGAACCGATTTTTTTATAAGATCAGGCATTTCAGCACTCCGGAATGGCAGCCACCCTCCGCTCCTTTTCACCACAAACGCGTGGCATGTGCTTTCGGAAGCCCCGCTTCCAGAATCTTGTTCACAACCGCCGCAATGTCATAAGGAATAAATTTTACCTCAATATGATAATTTACCGTGTCCCAGATCACATATTTTGCATTGTTGTTGCCGTCCCGGGGCTGCCCCACACTGCCGATATTGACAATATATTTTTTTTCTTCATAAAGAAAGGTGATGCCTCTGTTGAGAGGGCTGCGGTTGATGTTTTTCCCGTCAAAACCGATGATTTCCAGTTCATGGGTATGACCGATAAAGCAGATTTTCTCTTTCATCTCTTTAAACGCGGAGATGAGCATTTCATCTGTAACCTGAAACAGATAGGTCGTGGGTGAATCCGGCGGAAAACCGTGAACAAAACGAAGATTGTCTGACACTGTAAAAGGTTTCATTTTGCATATATGGTTGATGGCGTCATTTGAGAGCAGCGCAATGGTATTCTGCAAAGACTGCCGGGCAACCGGATTAAAACATTTCAAATGATTCCTGTCTGTTACTGTCAGTTCGTGATTTCCCATAACAGAGGGAATATTCCGCTCCTGAATCGTTTTGATCACAGCGTCCGGTTCGGGACCGTAGCCGATATTGTCCCCCAGACTCATAATGGTGTCAACATTGGAGCGGTCTATGTCTGCCAAGACTTCCCGAAATGCTTCCATGTTGCCGTGAACATCTGAAATAACCGCAATTTTCATAAGTTGGAATCTGAAATTCGGAAATCTGAAAAATTCATCCCATTTTCTTTTTTTTGATTTCCGATTCGGACCGCCCCTTTGCTGGAAAAAAGAATATAAAGAAAAACTGTATAGCAGATAATCGCGCAAACTGCAAAAAAATGAAAATAAACACCGAGCGGCGCTAAACATAAAACAATAACCCAGTGGAATAAAATCGTTCCTTTTGAATGCAGACGGATGGGAAAATCAGCATATCTGCATATCACGGCAAGCCCGCTGAGATTCCATCCGTATAAAGATGCAAAAGAATGCAGTTTTAAAAGAAATTTCGATGCTGCCGGCGTATAATATTCGGGAAAAAATTCCAATATGATATAGGCGATGCCCGTCACTGCCGTGAACAGAAGAAATCCCATGCCTGATATTAAAAAGCTTTTCTGCTGCTTATGAACTCCGAGTTCGGCAAAAAGGCAGAAAATCATGACAACGGCTGTGAAAAGTATGCAGGTCACAATCAACTGCATCGTGAGTTTTTCAAAAAGAATGAATAAAAAGAAGATGATAACGCCGAGATTCACGGTCCAGAATCCGATGTTTTTCAGGACGCGGGTAAGGGGTCTGAAATCATCTTTCATAAATGAAAACATCAGCGACAGGGTGATGAGCGAAAGCGGAAAGGAAAATCCGAGAAAAAAAGTATCTAATTTCAGTTTGGGAAAAGACACAATTTTCAGGTATTCGTTATTCCAAATCACTGCACAGGATATGATGAGTCCCATGGAAAGGCACAGAAGCGATGCCTGATGAAATTTCCGCTCGACCGGCGCAGATGATCTGAAAAAATCTGTCGGGAAAAGCGAAAATTTCCGGATTCTCACGCTTTCAACAATCACAGCCAGCGCAAGCGAAATCAGCATTGCCGGAATATAAAGTTTGAAAAATGCAAGCACGGCATAGCAAATCGCCAGCACGCAGAAAACAATAACCTTTTTGGAAGCATAAGTCTGATTTTCCGAAAAATAAAGAATAATCGTGCCGCCGCTGCACAGGTTAAAGAGAAAGATGTGCAAACGCTCGAAATTATGCGTCATTTCTTGCGGTACAAAAAGATGAAGGAATCCGAAGAACAAGGCAGATGACATTAAAGCCATCAAAACCGATCTGAATGTGACAGTCATATCTCCTCTTTTGGGTTGCAGGTTGCAGGTTGCAGGTTGCAAGGGACAGGTTGCAAGGAGCAGGCTGACTCTCCCGTCCGTTACCGTTAAACCGTGATGTTCCGAATATCTTCCTCGCTCAAACCGGTTACTTTGGCTATCAGGCGAATATCCGTGTTCTCCTTTTTCAGATTCCGTGCAACTTCGACTTTCCCCTCGACTTTCCCCTCGACTTTTCCTTCGGCTTTTCCTTCAGCTATGCCCTGTGCCACGCCCTGTGCTATGCCGTCTGCTATGCCCTGAGCTATGCCCTGAGCTATGCCCTGAGCCATTCCCTGTTTCAAGCCGTCTTTTCTGGCTTTTTCTAAAGAACCTTTCTGCAGCCATATAAAATCCCTGCGTTTGTGCTGCATCTCTAATTCCTCTTCGCTCAGTCCTGCCGTGTTCGCAATCTGAAAAGCCCTGTCAATCGGCGTTTCATTCAATGATTCCGGCACATATTCGAGACTGCCCGCATTTTTGATAAAATAAATCCACTTGTCGGTTATGCTGTCAAGTTCGTCTTCTTTCTTTGTGAATTTGGGCAGTTCGATAAAAATCAGTTCAATATCATCGCTGTATTTTATCAGCGTTTCCTTTTCAAGCAGGCGGAAATAGGTGATAACCTGTTCAATATCTTCAAACATCTCAAAGTCGGTTACGGTCAGGGCAATGACCGGCTCAAGTCCGGCAAATGCCTCCGCTTTGTGCAGTTGCATGGAATATGATTTTGCCGCATTGTACAGCACCCGCTTTTCAAAACCTTCCACATTCAGCACCTGCATCTCGATAATCACACGGCTGCCGTCCGAAAGCAGGGCTTTCACGTCAACATAAGTGTCTTTCATTCCTTTAATCAGCGGAATCTGATACGGATCCGCAATCGTGAGGTCCCTGATTTCCGCTCCGTCAGCAAAAACGACCACCGCATTGAGAAAGCTGATGAGAATATCTTTTGATTCCTCGGACCCGAAAACCTTTTTGAACGCATAGTCTGTTCTGACATCCAAAAAACGCATATTTTTTTCCTTGTTTTCTGTTACAGCAAAGACAGCACCGATCATGAAAACCGCTTTATTTCCCAAGCAGATGCAAAAGCGCGCCTTCAAGGTCCGGATTTCGGAATCTGTAACCGCTTTTCAGAAGCTTTTCCGGCAAAACCCTTGTGCTTGAAAGAAGAACCTCTCTGCCCATTTCTCCGAAAGCCAATTTTACGGTTGTTTCAGGCAGGGAAACCAGTGTCGGGCGCGCCAGAACTTTTCCCAGCGTTTCCGTAAATTTCTGATTTGTAATCGGATTCGGAGATACTGCATTGACCGGACCCTCCAATTGTTCGTTCAATATGGCATGATAAGCCGCGCCGATCACATCGTCTATCCCGACCCAGCTCATAAACTGACTGCCCGCGCCGATTTTTGCGCCGAGACCTGCCTGAAAAAACGGCAAAAATCTTGCCAATGCGCCGCCTGCGGGCGTGAGCGCTATGCCGATCCGCAGGAAAACCACCCGGATGCCTTTTCTCACTGCCGGTTCTGCGGCTTTTTCCCACTCATAGCACACTTTTGAAATAAAGTCATTGCCGGGACCGTCATTTTCCGTAAGCGTCCACGCATTCCGATTGCCGTAATATCCGATGGCAGAAGCGCATATCAGCACGCGGGGACGCGGATCAAGTTCAGCAGCAGCTTTGGCAATCAGCGCAGTGCCGAAGATGCGGCTTTCAATGATTTTTTCTTTTTTTTTCTTTGTCCATCTGCCTTGGCCGATATGTTCTCCTGCAAGATGAATGATGACGTCTGTTCCCGCGATGTCATTCGGATCAAGATAAGCAGAAAGCGGATCCCAGAACACTTCGTTTTTTTCCGGGAAAGGTCCCCGCCTGACTAAGCGGAACACACGATGCCCGCCGGTGGTCAGAAACGGAATTAGCGCAGACCCCACCACACCGCTTGCGCCTGAAATCAGAATATTAAAAGGCTGTTTGTTGTTCTGACACAGATGCGCTGCCATATCGTGAGCAAGGGTGTTATGGCGATATGTAAAAATGCGCTCCAATTTTTTTTGCACAGCCGCGCCGGCAAAAAAATTCCCGAAAGGATAAAAGCGCAGGGCATAATCAATGCGGTCTTCCATCATGCAGGCGTTTTTCCCGACCGGCTCAAAGCGATGGGTATGAATCCAGCGCGCCAGAGGTCCTTTGACCATCATGTCCCTGAAAAGCCGGTTTTCTTCATAATCCGTATGCGCTGCAACCCACTGAAAAGGAACAGGTCCCGCTTTCATTTTCAGCACGGCTCTTGCCCCCTGCGTGATTCCGCCTTTTCTTTCAATCACCCGTACAGGGTCCCAGGGCGGACTCAGCCTTTCCAGCGCGCCGGGCTGTGAATGCCATTTGAAAACAGCTTCGGCCGGCGCGTCAATACGGGAACGCCTGATAAATATTTCTTCTTTATTCATAACCGCACGCTTTTTTTATCCTTTTCTGTCATGGAAACCGTACTCTTTTTCATCCGGACTTATAAAAATATCAACTTTTTTAAACAAATTCAATTAAAATTCTGAAAATTCCGATTCGGAGTTACAAGACCCCAAGTGTTTTAAAAAACCCGATTGACTGACACGGATACGGCACAGGTTATTCTGATGAATGAGAGCCTGAAACAGCTTGTCTGTCTGATTTGACAAAAAATTCCGACACTGCAACGGATGCCGCTTTAATGACAAGCTACGGTTCCCTGTTCTCGGAAACCCTTTCTTAAACTGCCTGATAGCGATTCGCTTTCAAAAATATGTCATTGACGACCCGGGGTAGCCGAATCTGTTTTAAGCCGGGTTTAAGCCGGGTTTAAGCCGGGCCGATTTTTGAAAACGAATCGCTATCAGACTCATTTTTATTCTCATTTTTATTGAGAAGGACGCTTGAAAATTTCCGGCATCGCCGATTGTTTCTTGATGTTTTTACACAAATATGTCATTCTCACAATTCAATGAACTTAAAGGAATGAAAGGCAACAGGCGCAAAGAACACGCAAAGAAAAATAAAAACCGTGTTTCGTGTTAAAAAAATGGAAAATCAAAAAGATACAGTGATACAGCAGGCAATCGAAGTTCTCAGAACAGAAGCTGAGGGCATTCTGAAATTGGCAGAGCGGATAAACGGCAATTTTACTCAGTTAGTTGAAATTATATGCAGTTCGGACGGACGGGTGATTGTGGGCGGCATCGGCAAATCCGGAATCGTGGGGCGGAAAATCGTGGCGACCCTCAACAGCACCGGCACACGCGCCCTGTTTCTGCATCCGGTTGAGGCAATGCACGGGGACCTCGGCATGGTCGGCTCAGGCGACATATTTCTTGCGCTTTCAAACAGCGGCGAAACCGATGAATTGAATATGCTTCTGCCCAGCATCCGCTGCATCGGCTGCAAGGTCGTCGCTTTTACCGGAAACACCGATTCCACGCTTGCGAAGCACAGCGACATTATCATTGACGTGGGCGTGGAAAAAGAAGCCTGTCCCCTCGGACTGGCACCCACTGCCAGCACCACCGCGATGCTGGCCATGGGCGATGCGCTCGCGGTGACGCTGCTGACCAAAAAGCATTTCAAATCAGGCGATTTCAGAAAATTTCATCCCGGCGGCTTGCTGGGTCAGCGGCTTTCCGGCAAAGTGCGTGACATCATGCTGACCGGCGACATCATTCCCTTTGTTTATGATGACGAGACAATGGAAGCCGCGATCACAGAAACAGACCGCCCCAGCCTCGGCGTGACTTTTATTTTAAAAAGAGCGGATAAAACGCTGGCGGGGATTATCACAGACGGAGACATTCGCCGGGCAGTAGCAAAGAAAAAGTCGGTTTTTGATCTTTCGGTGACAGATTTGATGACGAAAAATCCCCGCACCGTGCATCCGGATTCTCCAGCATATAATGCACTTAATCTTATGGAAAAACATCAGATTACCGTGCTTCCGGTGACAGACGATGCGGGAAATGTTCAGGGCATTCTGCATCTGCATGATATTTTGGGCAAAGGGGCATTCAAATTTAACGGAAAGTAGGGGCCGGCCGCCGTACCCTTTCGTAAATTGTAAAGCGAATTTTTAATTCGCTTAAAGCGATTTGCAAAATCGCTCTACTTTGTAAAGCGAATTTTTAATTCGCTTAAAGCGATTTGCAAAATCGCTCTACTGATGACCTGCAAGGCTTTCTCATGCAAACGCCCGTTGCTGGCAAGAATCCCGGCATTGTTTTCGAGTTTCCTGCCCAGCGAAAAATCCAATGCTTTTCCCTGAAAATCAGTAACCTTTCCGCCAGCTTCTGTAATTACAATTGCGCCTGCCGCGTGATCCCAGATTTTTTCCCGATAGCTCCTGCTTTTGGGCAGACGCAGATAAACAGAAGCCTGTCCGCAGGCAACTGCCGCATATTTTGCCTGACTGTCCATGCGAACCGAGGGCGCGGTGATGCCCAGCCCCGCCGCAATGCGCTGATGATCTTGGTGGGAAGAATGCGCCTCCTCGACCGATTCGCAGAAACGCGCCTGCGCCGGATCGGTAATCGCATCAACAGAAATGCGCCGGGTATTTCCGCCTTCTGATGACTGCACAAACGCGCCCTGTCCTTTTACCGCGTAGAAAAGACAGCCTTTGCTCTCCTGTCCGTCTGCCTGAAAATTCGGGCATCCCAGAACGCCGATCACAATTTCTCCTTTTTCCGCCAGTGCCAGCGCAACCGCGTACTGTCCGCCCCGTAGAAAACCTTTTGTGCCGTCAACGGGGTCAACTGTCCAGAAACGCTTTGTAAAATCCGTATCCTGCGCGCAAAAATCTATGGCATCCGGAATCTGAGATGCGTCAGCAGTGCTGATCTGTTCCTTTACAAGTTCGGAAACCGCCAGCCGCAATGCCGAATTTTCCCGCAGAATTGCCGCGTCTTCTTCTCCGACAACAGCATCATTCGGGAAGGCTGCCAGCAGTTCAAGGCTGATGACTGCCTGACTGCCGAAATCCGCCACTGTTACCGGAGAATGATCCTGTTTTTCAATGACCTGCGATTTCAGAATATTTTTCTGAACCCTGCGGCAGAGAAGAGAGGCTTTCCGCACGGCTGCCAAAGCAGTTTTTAATTCTTTTTCGTATAGCATTTCTGTTTCCGACGTTTCGACAGGCTCAACAACCCAAACGGGTTTCAAACCCGTTTTACTGAGGATGCGCTGTAGAACGGGTTTCAAACCCGTTTTACTGAGGATGCGCTGTAGAACGGGTTTCAAACCCGTTTTACTGAGATTCTCCGCTGCGCTCAGAAGGTTGTTGAGCCTGTTGTTGAGCCTGTCGAAACAATAATCTCAGAGATCAGGCATCAGGCATCTTAAAAATCATCAAAATCGTCTTCATCCAACGGTATGATCTGTTCCGGTTTGATTTCCTTGGAGTCACGAATCTCTTTGAGCCTGTCTCTTTTCGAATTATCTTGGCGACCGCCTTTAAGTCAGGTTTGACCGTTTTCACGGCCTCGGTTTTCACCTTATGATACTCTTCCTTCAATTCCTCATGTTTGACCATATACTTTCTGCTGATTCTGCCGATACCGGTAATTGAGAGCAGTTCATTGACAACGCTGTCCATTTCCTCAGCCTGTGCGCTCATTTCTTCGGCTGTGGCAGCGTTCCTCCCATTGCCATGCTCACCTGTTCGATGCCCTGAGACTGTTCTTTGGATGTCGCGGCAATCTCTCCCAGCAAATTTCCCACTCTGACCGCGCTTTCGGTCACCTGTCTGAAAGCGTCATTTGCCTTTGTCACAAGGCCCGAACCGTTGCCGACTTTTCGGATGGTATCTTCAATCATTGCAGAAGTATTTTTTGCAGCATCCGCAGAACGCATGGCAAGGTTTCTGACTTCTTCGGCAACCACGGCGAATCCTGCACCTGCGGAACCGGCTCTTGCGGCTTCCACCGCGGCATTCAGCGCCAGCAGATTGGTCTGAAAAGCAATTTCATCAATCGTTTTGATAATTTTGGATATTTCGCTGCTGGCTTTGGATATTTCTCCCATGGAATCGGTCAGGTCCCGCATGGAAAAATTGGCAGATTCCACCACCTGTATGGTTTCCTTCATCAGCCTGTCAGCCTGATTCGCATTATCCGCGTTCTGTTTGGTCATGGAAGAAAGTTCTTCCAGCGAAGAACCGGCTTCCTCCACAGAAGCAGCCTGTTCGGATGCGCCTTCGGAAAGGGATTGGCTGGAAGCCCCGATCTGGCTGCCGCTGAGACCGATAACGGCATTTCCGAATTTTTCAGAGGTTTCCCTCAGTTCCGCTTCACTGAATGTTGTCAAGCCGCCGAACAATGATCTGAATGTGCCGGTAATGGAACGGATCAGGTATATGCCGAACAGAACTGCCAGTCCGATGTTGAGCAGGCTCACGAAAATCATTTTATTTCTCACGGATATGTACAGTTCGTCGCCTTCCTGCTTGTCTTTATAGATATTTTCCCTGTTTCTGCCTGCAATGCCGGATATATTTTCCTGAGCCTGATGAATAAGGGCGCGTCCTTTGTCTGCGATAAGCTCAAATGCTTTATCATCCGCATTCTCATTCGCCAGCGAGCGCATTTCTTTATCAATCTCAAGATATTCTTTCCATTTTTTTTCAAACTGAACGAGATGTTCTCGGTCTTCCTCTTCTGTCAGCAGTTCCTGCAACTTCTGCCGATTCTCTTCTATTCTTTTTTGAGATACTTCAATTTCCCCGGCATAGTTGCCCATCTTTTCCGGTGTATCGGACAGAATGATGTTGCGTTCCGCGCCGGCAACTTCCAGCAAATCCTGATTGATTTCCGCTGCGAATCTGACTTTGGACATGGACACATCCACCATACGCTTCAGACTGCTGTTCATCTTTTTTGAGCTGGTGGCGCCGAAATAAAGAACAACAACAGTGGCAACAGACATTGACGCCAGAATAAAGATCAGTTTCATATTCAGGCTTATTTTTTTCATAACTGTCTCTCCTCTCTGATTTTTTTCGCCTTATTCAGCGAATCTCGTATTCAGAAACCAAGTTTTTTGAAAAAACTTAGTTTGTTCAGACCTTGAATTTATTTGTCTTAACGGATTTTGTCAACTGAAATCCGTATCCCCGGCCTGCCTGATGAAACATTTCTTTCTGTGCCATATTTTTCAGATTTTTTATAACCATTTCTTTTTACTGAAATAAATTATCATAACAATACCGATCACAATCATGACAAGCCAGATCATGGGATAACCCCAGCGCCATTCAAGTTCCGGCATATACTTGAAATTCATACCGTAAATTCCGGCAATAAATGTCAGCGGAATAAAAATCGTGGCGATGAGCGTCAGCACTTTCATGATTTCATTCATCTTATTGCTCAGTCCCGAATGGTAAATATCCAGCAGACTCGTTGCCATTTCCCGGAAAGTTTCCACAATGTCAACAATGCGGATCACATGATCGTAAAGGTCCCGGATATAAATATGCGTCATGTCGGAAACCATCGGCGAGTCCGTCTTTTCCAGCGTGCTGATCATGCCCCTCAGCGGCAGCACTGCCTTGTTCAGAAAAATAATTTCCCGTTTGAGTTCATGGATTTCCTGCAAAACTTTCTGTGAAAATTCGGCAAACAAATCTTCTTCAACAGCTTCAAGGCGCTCGTCTATCTCTTCAATGACTTTGAAGTAATAATCCACCACCGTATCGGTTATCGCATAGGCAAGATAATCCGCTCCCGCTTTTCTGAAGCGGCTCTGGGGCATTTTGATTCTTTTTCTGACCGGCTCGAAAACATCTTTGTCTCCTTCCTGAAAAGAGATGACAAAGCCGTGTCCCAGAATAAGACTGAGCTGTTCTGCTGAAATCTTTTCATCTCCGTTATGGCAGAACATTTTCATCACCATGAACAGACAGTCTTCATAATCTTCCAGCTTGGGCCTCTGGTGCGTGTTGAGAATATCTTCCAGAATCAGATGATGAATATGGTAATGCTTACCGATACTTTCGATAATCGCTGTTTCATGCAGACCCCTGACGTGGATCCATCTGACGCTTTTCGTAACGAGTTCCGAGTCTTGAAAATTAAGAAATTCTTCAACATTTTCAAATGTATTTTTCTGAAATCGCTTTTCGTCATACTCGATAAGCGTAATGCTGACTTTTTCCGTCTTTTTTGCGCCCACATGAACTAAAGAACCCGGGGGCAATCCTGCTGTTTTTGACGAATAGGCTTCTTTTCTCAAATGAAACATGATTGTTTCTCCTTCTGCAAAACGTATATCATATTTTGCTTTTGATTCAAACCCCAAAGTTTATTTAGGATGGCTGCAAAGATTGACTGTCAAAAGAGATTCTGATATAGAACCTTGTCTTTTATGCGTAGGGGCAACCCCCTGTGGTTGCCCATTTGAATATCAGGAGAAAACACAAGGACAAAATGCAGAACAGTTATCTTATTTTACTCATCTTTATTATCACCTACATTTTCATCGCGGTTCAGCGGATTCCCGGACTGCGGATTGACCGCCCTTCCGGCGTCACCATCGGCAGCACCCTGCTTCTGCTCACGGGTCTTTTGGACATTCACGAAGCATATTCCTTCATAGACTGGGATGTGATTACATTTCTGCTCGGCATGATGGTCATGATTGCCTATCTTGAATTTTCAGGCTTTTTCGAGCATGTTGCCCTGTTTTTGGTCAGAACTTCCGGCTCAACAGACCGGCTCCTGCTCTCAACCATTTTCAGCTCGGCATTTCTTTCCGCTTTTTTTGTCAATGATACGATATGCCTGCTGTTCACGCCGATTCTGCTGAGATCAACCCGTTATCTCAATTTGAATCCCCTGCCTTATCTCATTGCGATTGCCACTGCCTCGAACATCGGCTCTGCAATGACGATTACGGGCAATCCCCAGAATATGTATATCGGCATTCAGTCCGGCATTCCTTTTCTGAAATTTCTTATGGTCATGCTGCCGCCGGTTGCCGCGGGTCTGGGCGTAAATTATCTTGTCATCCGGCTGATGTTCCGCAGAGAAATCAACAGCAATCCCCTGCCGCCCGTTCAAATTTCAGTTACGCCGCTGAAAAAAAACATTCTGTATAAAACGCTTTTTGCACTGGCAGTTACGTTGGCTTTGTTTATTGCGGGAACCGGCTATCCGATGGCGGTGCTGGTCGGTATGTCTCTGATTTTCCTGACAGGTTATATTCCGCCCGGTCATATCCTGAAAAATGTCAACTGGACCATTCTGCTTTTTTTTGCCGGTCTTTTTGTAGTCATGGGCGCGTTTGAAAAAGCGGGCTACATGAAACATCTCATCGAATTTGGGGCTGCTTATCTCACCGATGAAGGCTTGGGAAGCCGATTGGGATTCTCTCTTGCGACTGCGCTTCTCTCCAATCTTGTGAGCAATGTGCCGGCGGTGATTCTCATGCAGCCGATGATAGAGCATCTCGGGGGCGGCGACCGGCTCTGGATGCTTTTGGCGATGTCCTCCACTTTTGCCGGAAATCTCACGCTGATCGGTTCTGTGGCAAATCTCATTGTTGCGGAAAAAGCGCAGGAAGCCGATGTTCAGATGGGATTTTTCGCCTATTTCAAAGTCGGGCTGATTCTCACGCTCATTACCCTGCTGATCGGGACGCTGTGGCTGTGATATTTTGCCACGAATTTGCACGAATTTTTTCACGAATAAAAGCCCGCGTCTGAACTCTGATTCGTCTGATTTGTCTGATTTCAGGGCATCGGTCAGGCTAATCAGAATAATCAGACGAATCAGAGTTCGGACAAATCCGATCTATTACCGAACTATTGCTGTATGATTGCAATTGTTATTTGTTCAGGAGTTAGGGTGCCGGCTCTGTTTCGGCTTGACATTCATTGTTAGCCTTGTTATCTGTTGAAGATAAAATTGTTTGAAGGGGAGAACGAACTTATGAAAATAACAGTTCATGATTTGGGATTTATTGATAAGGCTGAAATTGACCTGAGACCGCTGACCGTATTTATCGGTGATAACGGCACGGGAAAAACATGGACTGCCTATACATTAGCAAGTGTTTTCTGGAGATATGGTTGGAGGAAATACTTTAAGGCTTATCTTGGCAACAGAACTCGGCAAAAATATCCCATATTAGATGATATGGTTCAGCAGATTATCAAAGAGGGGAGTGCAAAAATTGATATGGTCGAATTTGCCGATAAGTATTTGGAATTATATATTAATGATCTTGCAAGCATGGCTTCGGGCTGGATGAATTCATTCATGGCAAGCGAGCGGGCTGACTTCAAAAAACTCCGATTAGATATAATGTTAGCGGAATCAAAAAAAGTGCTTATAGAAAGAATCAAAACTGCCTCTTTAGAAGAGAGTATGGCAAAAGAATCAGTTAAAGCAACTAAAGAAAAGGGGGATTCGACACTCTATTTTTATACAAAAGACAATGTGTCAGATAAGTTATCTGAAAATATAGTCAGACACTTTTCGATAGGTACTGTTTTTTTTATATTACATCGCCTTTTTTATCACTCTGTAAATTTATTTCCTACTGAGCGGACTACTTTTATTACTTTTCCATTGGTTAAGAGAGAGAATTTAAAAGATTCTGATCCGGTAACTGAGACAATTTTGCCGGAAGCTATACAAGATTTTTTAAAAATGATTACATTGAGTTCCGATGTAGTAAAAAAAGACCTGAAAAATCAGCAGTATATAAAATTGGCTAAAGTGTTGGAGACTGAGATTTTGCAGGGAAAAGTTGACTTTAAAACATCAAAGGTGAAAAAGGAGTTATTGTTTCATGTATCAAAAAATTTGAAATTAGAAATGGCGGTTGCATCTTCAATGATAAAAGAACTTGCCCCGCTGGCGCTTTATCTTAAAAATTTGGCTGAACCGGGTGATTTGCTGATTATTGATGAAC
>JFJP01027377.1_pt1 | contig 18467 bp, 17 predicted proteins | sample 431651 | NCBI WGS metagenome assembly JFJP01 (sample SAMN02602958, study PRJNA72255) | Microbial mat metagenome, whole genome shotgun sequencing project. | biome: fresh water; feature: sink hole; material: water; isolation source: purple microbial (photo- and chemosynthetic) mats found in...
AGTTTTCAAACCGAAAAACTTAATTTATCTAAATTTTTCATTTAAGAAAAATAAGATTTTGCAAATTTAAAATTTTTTTTCTTTCAATTTTCCTTAAAAAATAAAAAAGGGCTTAAAGTATTTTGAGCTTATTTGGGATTTTCAGGTTTTTATTTGTCGAAATTTTTTTTTCTGGTTAAAGAAAAAATAAACCTCATATAAAAATGTTAATTTAAACATTTTTCTTTAAAAAATCGATTTGTTCCCACTTCTTTAATTTTTTAATAACTTCAAACAAACCAGGAATTTCGTTTCTAATTTTGAATTTTTTTTCATGTCAATCTTCGACACAGACAATATGCTCACAAACTCAAAAAAAATCAAATTTTTCCATAAAATTTCAAAGTCTTGTGATGCTTTTTCTCAAATTAAGGTTCATTTTGAATGTGAAGTTCTTTATCAGAAGAAGAATGGCTCAATAATCCCTTATTTCTTGAAGCTTATCGATTATAAACTCATCCTTTGTCAAGTAAATTTTCTTTATATATATAAATTTTCCTAAAACAACCTCATAACAGCATAGTCTTACTCAATTTATGGATTTCCGTGAAATGTTCCATTTTGGGAGTTTTAATGATGATCACAAAAGAAGACATTCTGAATACACCTATTATATTTGCTTTAAAAAATTCAACAGATCTAAATATTTCTACATTGAAGATGGCCAAGTTTTCCTCGGGCTTGCGAGCATGCTCAAAAAATACTGCATTTTATCAAATTTTAACTCCAATTATGAAATCATTGAGTTCCTTGGTAGCGGTCATTTTGCTGAAGTCTTTTCTGTAAAAAAACGAGCAAGTGAGCAGCTTTTTGCAGCTAAAATCTTTCTAAAAACTAATAAAAAATTCCAAAAAAACCAAGTTTAATCTTTATATACATTGCTTATTTTATTTTAAATTTGTTTCTTTAGTGTTTTATTGATAAAGAAATCAGAATTTTGAGATTCTTGCCTGATTGTCCTTTTATAATAAAGTTATTTGAAATTTATGAAGATAAGGAAGAAATAATAATGGTTTTTGAGTTGATGGAGGGTAAAGATCTTTTTAAAACCATCAAATCTTTGCAAAGACCTTCTGAACATTATATCTATAGCATTTTTTCTCAACTAATTAAAGGTTTACTCTTTCTTAATTGCCATGGGATAATGCATAGAGATCTTAAACCTGATAATCTGCTTTTTTTGAATGATTCAAAAAATTCAAGGGTGAAAATTGCAGATTTCAGCTTAGCAGAAGAAGTTATTCCGAATCAAAAATTTAAGGCTTTATGTGGAACTCCTGGATTTATGGCGCCGGAAATACTGAATGGTGAACACTATGATGAAAAAGTAGATATTTTTAGTCTTGGAATCATTCTTTACATGATGTAAATTTAAAAAAAAAAAAATATAGGTTCTTTTTTTAAATCAAATTTCACAAAAAATAAAATAAATTTAAATGAGAACTTCATGTTTTTTATCATAAGAAATATGAGTTTTCAAAAGAAAAATGCTATTTCAAACATATTTTTAAATTTGAAATTATTATTTCTAATCTATTTTTTTATGTCAGTCAATAATAAATAATAATGAATAAATTCATTCATAACTTAATTTTTATTTTATCAATGTTTCTAATTAAAATTTGAATAGGTTCACAGGAAAAGCAGTTTTTAAAGGCAAAGATTTAAAAGAACTTCTAGACAAGAACAAAAAGGGAAGGATATCAATGAGATCTTCTGAATGGATGAATTACAGTCGAGACGCCAAAAAATTGGTTCGACGAATGCTAATGAAAGATCCAGAAAACAGAATCAATTTGCAAGAAATTTGCAATAGTAAATGGATCAAAAAACATCAAAAAGTTAAAACTGAATTGACATTAGCAAGTTCTACGAAAACAAAATTAGAAGAACCTCAAACAGATTTGAATACTTTTAATACGAATAATGGATCGATGAATAACTTTTCTTCATTTAAAAATAGTGTCTTTAGACGCTCATTGAATAAATCTAGGACTGAAATTATTTATACCAAAACGAACAAAAATTCAATTACAAATATATATGATAAAGATGAGGAAAAAGGTGTCGACTGTATTAACCCTTCCAAATATGATATTGTTCCTAAATTCTTGCAAAAATCAGGCATAACAGTTACTAAAGCTGGTGATCAAAGAAATTCAGCATATCTAATCCCATTTTTAGTGGAAAATTATTCAGTACTTTTTTTTCTCTCTCAATTAATAATTTAAAAGCTATTTTAACATCTTTTTTTTTTATAGCTTAATTCTTTTTTAATCTATTCAAAATCAGAACTTAAAAGCAATTCTAGCATACAACCCAACAACACAATACCTTCCGAGGATTTTTATCCAAAATCACAGCAATCACAAATTAAAAAAACGAAATCTTCGATCGATTCATGTGAAAACCTTTTATTAGATCCCTCACCGAACAGTTTTGAAGAATTTCTTAAGGATAAGACTGGCAGTTTGATTTTTGAAACCAAAAGAGAAGAAATTGAAACTAATAGAATCAATTGCGATGTTAATCCTTTTGAATCAAGAGTGGGATCTGACATAAATTTATCTGTTTTGGTTCCTAATTTGCTTTCAATCAGTTTTAAAAGGAAAGTTTTTTGATTAATTTTAATATATGAAAATATGAAAGAATTTTTTTTTTTTTTATACACATTCATGAGTTTTACTTTATCTAATGTATAAAATCGATTGCAATCGGAAGTTTATATTCTTTTTTGTATGTTTTCCCATTTTTAATGTTTTTGAAAACCATAATTTTTATGAAATTTAAATTCGGTCTAGGAAAAAATTTTTTTTTTAATATTTAATTTTAAAAAAATGCTCAAAGAAAAAACTTTGTAAAAAAGTTCGATACCTTAAAATAAAAAAAGAATAAAAGTAGATGCCAGAGGAAATAAAGTAGATTCAATAAATGTTATTGAATGGAGTTAAAAATTTTAATTTTAAAAAATAATATTTAATTTTTTTTCTATTTTAATTTTTTGTTTGTTTGTTTTAATAAATGAATTTATAGTTATCATTTTCTTCCTTAACAGAAGAATTTCTTTAAGACATTTTCAAATATCTTGGCATTACTAATCTGTTCCCCCATAATTTTGATTACGCTCCGTTCTACAGGAAACATATTAACAAATCTTGATCACATTAATGACTTTATTCTGTTTAAATTTGCTTATTTTCATTAAATTGAACCTTTTTGCAAAGTTTAATTTGCGAAATAAAAAATCTTCGTCTTTTTACATCTATCATTGAAACGGCAGGTGGTAAAATTATTGAGACTCACATTTCCAAATAAAAATGAATAAGAGTCCTAACTGTCAGAAAAAAGCTTCCAAATTCTTCAGGATCAGGGTTTACCAAACAATAAAATAACATAAAAACACTTGCAAAGGTTAAAATGACGAAACAAAGAACTACCATAAAAATACTAGTTTTAAAGTTATTTTTCACAAAAATTCGAACTTTTTGGTTAATTTATGAATTTGACATAATGAAAATGACTTTTTCTAGATAAGCGAATTTTTCAATAAGTTGATTCTGAATAAATAGTTGCAAGATTCCAATATCTCTTCAGAAATAAATTTATTAATTTCTCAGTAAATGCTATTTTTCGAGAAATATAATTTCAAACACCAAAAAACTTGTACTACATTCCAAACTCGAAAGCTTTCAGCCCAAAATTTTGGAAATAAAGTGGAATATCATAGCATTATTTTGATTAAAACCATTATTTTGATTAAAACTTCTACAAGGAAACTAGAAAGAACTTGCTGAAGAATTGAAAAGTTATTCCTCATTGTATTATTTTCTATTAATTGATTGAATACAGTTGGCTCTTAGCAGCAGCCCATCAGCAAGATGATGCATTTCCAATGGTCAATAAGACTTGATCTTTAAGATTTTCCTGTTGCTTATTTTCTGAGATCATTTTATCACTCTCAAACAGGGCTAAGCTTTCATTTCCGAAATGAGAAGTCTGATTTTTGAAAATTGAAGAGCTGTTCAGAAAATTAAAGGTCCAATCATATTCACAAAACCACAATTTACTCATATTAGAAAATAATTCTGATTTCAAAAGAGCATCAGATAACACTTAATCAGACAAAAATTTTGAGAAATTTATCAATTATTGATTTGAGTTTGGGATAAAAACAGGCTAAAACTTTGAGATTTTCCATAATTTGCACACAAACGAGGATGGGATTCAAAGTATAGATGATTAAAATCAATTTATCTCTTAAGAAAAGTCAATACCGATCAATGATTATATCCACATGAACCTCGGATGTTCACTTTTGAAAGAAGGAAAAGTCTCTGTAAAAAACTTCCATCATCATCGAAAATTTGGGCTAATTTGTTCATTGTGTTGAAATCTTGAATTCAATAGCCAGTTTTTTTGATAAATATCGAAATATTTCCTTGAATTTTGATTGAAATTTTAATAAGAAATGGAAAAGAAATTATATTTGGATACTTAACAAAAAGATAGCATTTATTAACAAAAGCGAAGTCTAACTGTGTATTTCAATGCAATTTTTTATTTTTTCCTACAAATTTTGGAAAAAATTTTGTTTGACTCTCAAATAAATTTGGTTTTTGCAGAGGTTAATTAAGCAAATCTTCATCACATTTGCAATAATTTGATAATTTTAACACTTCTCTAGAAAAAGAAACAGTAAAAATAAATATGAAAAATAGTATTATTTGGCAGTATATCAATGATTTTATAACTCTAAATAATTTGAAAAGCAAACTTTATAAATAATATAATTTAAAAATAAAATAAATCATTAAAAAATATAATGAACTCTGCTATGGCTTTTTCAGATTTGAGGATTGCAAAAAGAAAAAAATCTTCTTTTGATCAGCTGTGTTATGATCGCAAATATTCTTTCTGCATTTTAAATTTTTTTAATAAAATTTTCAATAACTAATAAAATATTTAACATTTTGATAGCTTCGTTATTTTTTTCTTCGAATTTGAACAAAATTTGATTCGAGAGAACAGCTATAAAAATAGATAAAATGATAAAATTTATGAACTTTATTTTTTTTTGGAAGTTGTTTTAAGGTTTCAGTTTGAAAAGTTTTGTTTTGAGAAAAAAAGTGCATGTTTTAAGTTCTGAAATCAAAAGCTTTTCAAAAAAAAATGATTTTTTTAAAAAAAATATATAAGAATTTAAAGGCTCCAGACAAAAAAAAGCCGAAAGAGCTTTTTCTTAAGAAACATGTATAAAGTTTTTTTTGTTTTGTTTTGATTTCAAAAAAATAAAATGGTTGTTATTATTTTTTAAACTATTTCACCATTTAATATTTTTCTTCAAGCTTTTCTGGTATTTTTCCTTTCGTTCCTCTTAGAACTGCGCCGTTTCTTAACAGTCGGCTTCCATTCGCCTTCATGCATATAATAAACCTCAAAATCTCGAGGATCATTGGACAAATTCATCTTATTTTCTTGTTTTTTTGGTAAATTGGCAATTTCTTTACTAAAGAATTGAATTGTTTGAAAACTTGGTTTAATTTGTGGGATTTCTTCAGTTAACCCGAAATCTGAGGCTCGGGAAGAACTACAGAATAATGCAGATGATTGGTGGATACTGGAACGTTTAACTATTGAGATCGTATAGTTGACTAAAAGAGATGCTTTTGTGAGCTTCATGATTATTTATCATACCCTAATGAGATTCTTCTTAGTTTTATTTTTAATAATTATTAAAATTTTAAAGAATGCTTGCTTTTATAGGGATTTATCGATTGATATAGCCCAATTAATTCCAATTAAAAAAAAAAACATATGAAATTTTTTGGCAGTATCATGGTTTGGAATTTTCTCGAAGGAAATGAAATTCAAAGTTATAATTAAAAAAAATAATTTTTTGGTTTAAATAAAAATAAAAGGATGGTTAAAAAAAAAAGGAATTTGTTGAGTTTGAGATATGTAAATTCAATAAGTTTTGCCTTTAAAAATAAAAAAGATGTTTGATAAAACTCCACTATAATTAAATGTTAAATTTTTTGTAAAAATGAGAAATAGACATAAATTAAGACCAGAAAAAAGTCTAATATGGGAAAAACATTACTTAAAACGAATATATATAATAAATAACTGTTTAAATGAATTTCAAAGTAAAAAAAACAAAAAAAATCACCAAAGAAATTCAAAAAAAGAAAAAATTACAAAAAATTAAAATTATTGAAATTTTGTTTCATTTAAGACAAAATAAAGTTTTGTTATCGTTTTATTTTCTTAAAATAGAGAACTTATTTTCATCTATTCGTGCTTTTTTTCTTCATGCCTTTTCCGTTTTGAAGTATAGTTCTGCAATAAATTAATCCAAACCAAATCCAAAAAAATTTTACAAATTTAAATTCCCATAAAATTCCACGAAAAAACTTTGTTTAAAATTATAATTACGCTTCATCTTCATCAGCATCAACTCCAACGATTTCACATAATCCTTGGAAATTAAGCAAGAACTGACTTCTTCCCAATGTCAAAAGCCCAAGATTCTTATTTAGAAAGACAGTTCTTTCGAAAGAAAACAATAATAATGTTTCTTTTTTGAAAAATAATTACTGTGAAAAACTTTTTAAAGCTGTTTCGTTCTGCAATTTCATGAAATATTTGCTTGTGTTTTGCTTTTGAAGGGATTGGAATTGTTTTGTAGGCTTTTTTGAGAAAAAAGAAGGGGCGACTTTCATCGCTTTGCAGAAAAGAGCACAGGATTTATTCATTTTTAAGAAATTTTTTGATTTAGAGCCTTAAATAAAAATTAGGAAAAAGAATTCAAAGTGAAAACTCAAATAAGATTTGTTTTGTTTCAAACCTTTTTTTGAAAAAAAATAAAAAAATATTTGAATTTTTTTGTTTAAGAAAAAAAAATTTCATTCTTTTCTTTCTTCATGAAAAAAATTTCAAAATTCTTATCAAATTTTTTCATGAAAAAAAAAAAATGTTTCTATTTTCAAAAAATTAAAATTTTTCAAACAATAAAGTAATATTTTATAATACATAAAAAAAAAAAACTGATATTATTTTTTTTTGCTTTTAATTCATGATTTCCTATCCAGAAGAATATAACAAGGTTTATTCCTATAAATACCGCCATAAAATCTACGAAAATACTCAAAGCCCACCTCAATTGAATCTTAATCAAATTTTTCAAGAGAATACAATGAATCGAGCTAAAACTGCAAATTTATACAATAATGATAATTTAAATGAATTCTATCGAACAAGAGCAACTTTCACAGCTTATTTGAAAAGAAGATATCAGAATAAAGAAAATCTAAGAGGTTTTTCTGATGATTTTCTTGTGAAAAACTCAAAAGAACCTCTGAAAAAGTCTGAATTTAAATCATTATTTAACGAAATTTTCTTGTTTATTTTAAGACATTTTTTTATAGATCATTCTTCAAGAAATACGATCATTAATTATAAAGAAATCCCGGGAGTTCCTTCCAATAATTTTCACAGTTATTCAAAACTTTCTGATGAAATTAAAACTATTAATCGAAAAATATGTCTTGAGAAAAATAAAATCGTAAAAAAATACATTAAAAGCTCGGAAAAACCAGAACAGATACAAGAAGAAACAAGCAAAGGTATTTTTTCTTGCAATTTTTATTGAATAATAATTCTTTTGTAAGTTTTTTCGAATAATTCTTTGTAATTTTTTTATTAGATGGCTTTGAATTTCTGACAATTGTTCCAAATTTCAAACAAAAAGATGAGATTTTTTCGAATGAAGACGAAATAAATCAAGAAAACTCTTTTAAAAAAGAAGAAAAATCGCCTAAAAATCCTCCTTTTACTCTAGAAAAATCTCTTGAATTGAATAAAAAGCATATTGAAAAGGCTCAAAAGCGAAAAAAAAATAAAAGAAATTTTCTTTGTATAACAGCGAAAACGAATAAAATTGAGAAATTTGGGAAGCCGCAAAATAAAGAAGAACATATGAGAAGAATTTTAACAAGAGAAAACACACCTTGTGCCAAATATCAGCTGCAACCTGTTTTTCTCAATAAAAAAGAAATCAATTCAAAAGAATTAAACGCATATTTTGTAATATATATTTTAATTTATAAACAAATGTTGAATATTTTATGTGGAATTAGATCGATTATAGACCTTTCTTGCAAGGAGATTTGGCTTATTTGCCGAAAAGATTCGAGAATGAAAAAGAGAGAAAAGTAGAAGAAAAAACCCTTAGAAAATGATAGATAAAAAAAAAAATTTCTAAATTTTTAATTAAAAAAATGTTTTTTCTTCTAAGAATTTTTAAGAAATTCTTAGATTTTGAAATAATCAATGATCAGATAAAAAAAATTTATTGAATTTATTAAATAAAAAAAAATTAGTTTTAATTCTTTTTAAATATAATATTGATTATAACACAAATAAAAATTTTTTCCTTGACATATGAATTTCCACAAATTTTCTGATCTTAAACATAATCGAAAACCCATGTTTGTGAAGCTATTTCTTGTTTATTTTTTTCTCATTTCTTTGATTTTGGTCTATTTTCTTAATTTTATCTTCCTTGGCGATTTTCAAATACAGTTGCTTATTTTGATTTTTCTGATATTAACAATGGCATTTGTCTCATTGATTTACATCAAAGTGAGCTTAAAACCTTATGAGATAATAATCCCTTTTATTTTCGTGATTTTATTGCTTCTATTGCATTTTTTTATGCTAGAAAATTTGCAGAATTTTGAGAAATCTCTATTTATAATGTATTTTTTGGGAATTTATTACACAATTTTCGATAAAATTAACAGAATTTATTCTTTAATTTCGATAAATTTCTTGATTATTTTCACTTCTTTTCAAACAATGAATTTAATAAATCATCCATTAAATTTGCTTTGTAATTTCTTCTTCATAATTTTCCAAATCCTGAACCTTTTTATCCCAAAACATAAGCAAAAAAAACAAAAATTATCTCCAACTTCTTATCAGAATGAAAATGAATTATTAGAACATTTGTTCGATGATGCATTTCCAGGTCTAGTTTTTCTTTTTAAGCGAAAAGAATGCAAAAAAGATCAAATCATTTATTTTGAAAAAGATCAACAATTAATAGACCTTTGTTTTATTAATCAAAAAGCTAAATCTAATTATAATCTGAAGAATTATAAGGATTTTGTAGATTTTCTTGAAGAAATCGTTTATTTGAAAGAAGGGAATAAAAAAGGAGAAACTTTGAAAAACTTCAAAGACGATATTCTGAAACAATTGAATGAATTCGACGATCTTTCTTCAGAAAAAACCATCGAGAGAAACCTCGATAAAAATCATCAGTTTCTTCTAGATAATCATCATTTTATAGGATATTACCCGAAAAAACAAATGAAATTAAAGTTATTTATTACAGGCGTTATGCGAAATAATAGTGTGGAAATTATTCTTTTTATTGATGATAATCAATTTGAAGAACATTATTTTTCTTTGAAGGAATTGGCTGAAAAAAAGGATAAAATGTTGATTTCTATTACACATGATCTCCGATCGCCTTTAAATGGCATTTTAGCCTTTATAAATCTTGCAAAAAATGAAGATAATATAGAAAATCGCAATAAAAAATTGTATTTAGCCGAAATTAATGGAAATTTATTAATGTCACTAATTGAAGATATTCTCGATTTTCAGAGCATTTCACAAAATAAATTCAATCTCAAAGCTGAAGAATTCTCTTTGAATCAAGTTTTAGAAGAAATCATCGATCTTGTTTCGATACAAGCTAAAGAGAAAAACATTCATTTTCAATTAAACAACCATGTTTCAGATAAAAACATCTCGATTTTCTCAGATTCTCGGCGTTTAAGACAAATTCTTTTGAATTTATTGACAAATTCGATAAAATTCACATTAAATGGTGGGAAATTACGAATGAACGTCTATGAAACTCGTGTTTCAAATATCGTGAAATTCGAAATAATCGATTCAGGAATAGGAATAAAGCCTGAGATCATTGAGAAATTAGGAGAACCTTTCAATAGTTTTGATACCAATGGGTTAAATAAATATGGAATCGGTTTCGGACTCTATTTATGCAAGAAACTGTCTTCTTTAATAGGTCCTTCAGAAAGAAACTTTCATATTTCTTCTATATATGGCAAAGGTTGTAAAATCGGTTTTTTGATTTATAAAAGACTTTCAGAAAACGAAAGTAAAACTCTTTCTTTAAAAAAGCTTTTTTGTCAAATTTCAGAGAATTACTCAACAAAACCAGCCAATCCTGTTTTGGAATTAGAGAAAATAAAGAAGATTTCAATGAAAATTAATTTAGATTCGAGAACTGAAATTTGGAAGAAAACATTTTTTAAAAAACAGGCGATTTCCCTGCTAGATTTCGAGATGAGATCCATTAATATAATGAATTCTGAAGCGAATAATATTGAGGAAAGAAAAAATTGCGATAAAGCTCAACGATATAAAACAGAGATTGGTAGGAAACCCATTGATAAATTTAATGAGAAAAGTGATAAATTTAATGAGAAAGTTCTGAAATCTTCGAGTTATATAAAGGGTGAAACAAATTTTCAAGAGATTTCTCTTAAAAAGTCAATCTCGCAGCAAGTAAATGGGTCTTCGAGTCTTGCCAGCCTACAAAGCAAAATATTAAAAATGAAAATAATGACTAATGAAAGCCTGCCAAGTAAAAAAGAAATTAACATAGGTGAAGAATCTTTACAATTCACTCAGTTTTCTGAAGATGATTTTCGAGAAGATGAATTCGATGAAGACGGACTTTTAGAAAAAATCGATGAAGAATGCATTGGATCAAGATCTTTGAAGAAATATTGTTTTCTTCCGAAATTATGGGAATTAAAAAAGCCTTTATTTTTACAAAAGTCAAATAATTTCGAAAAAGAAACGAAAAATTTCTCTTCTGAGCTCTTTTCAATAAAAGAGAAAAAATTGAAACTCGGTTTTCCAATGTTAGAAAGTTTCGAAACTCCCTTTCTGCAATCTCTAACAACCCAAACCCCTCAGAAATGCAATGTTTTGATTGTTGATGACAACCCTTTTATTCTATTGATCCTGTGTGAATTCCTGAAGAAAATACCAGGTTTTGTTGTAAATATCGAAAAAGCATCAAATGGAGCAGATTGTTTGGAAATCTTCAAAAATCTAAATAAGAAGAAAAATGTGAATAATTTAGATATTGTTTTTATGGATTGTTTTATGCCGATTTTAGATGGATATGAGGCTTCTTCAGAGATAAAGAAGCTTGTTAATGAAGAGAAATATGTAGACGCCTTCATTATTGCAGTAACAGGATTGAATGGGTTTGAAGAAGAAAATAAATGCAAAGAATTTGGAATGGATGATTTTATTATGAAACCGGTTTCGGAGAAGGAGTTGAGAGAGGTTTTTCTGTTTTATATGACCGATTATAAGATTGAGGAAGGAGAATGAAGGGTTTGAATTTTTCCTTTAGATTCAGGATTTTTTGCTGAAATTCTTGTTATGTCACTATGATTTTTTTATAATAAACAAATCTTTATGAAAAATAGTGTTTTATCTGAGATTCTAAAAAAAAATTATTTAAACAACAACTTCGGCTTTAATTTCTTGTGTAATTATTTTTTCGATTTGAATTTTGACAATTTTTTTTGTATTTTAAATGAAAATAAAAACTATCCAAAAATTTTATATTAAAAAAATAATTCAAACAGAATATTTCCACCAAATCAATAAAATAACATGTTCTCTTTCAATCCCTTTAAGAATGACCAAAATCCTGCAGCCTCATCCTCATCCTCTGGAGCTTACATAGACCTCGCGAATTACATAGGTATTCCCAAATAACTGAAGCTTTTTCTCTAAAAAAAATAAATACTTCTTAAAAATATAGATCAAAGTAAACTAGAATGCTTGAATTTCTCCAAAACTCATCCAGTTCAACACGCTTTATTCGAAAATAATGATTCTTATTATCTTGAATCTGATGCAGATGCTCAAATTATCATCAATTTAGGCTTCACATGTCCCATAAAACTTCATCATTTGATTCTAAAAGCTTTTAATGATAAGTCTAGACCTTCAATTATCAAATTATTCGTGAATAATAAGCCTTTGGGCTTCAATGAATGCGAAAATGATGAAGCTACACAGGAAATCTTGCTGAAAGAAAGTGATTTTAAAGGAGAAATTCCTTTGAAATTCGTGAAGTTTCAAGCTGTGAAAACTTTGACGATTTTTATTGCGGAAAATGAGGGGCTTGATAAAACGAAAATCATGAGATTGGGATTATTTGGAAATTCGGAAAAAGAAACTGATGTAAACAATAAAGATTTTTTATTTTTTACTCGGTTTTTTTTAATTTAGATGAAGAATTTAAAGAAAGTTTGCTGAGGCAAATAAATGAATTCAATTTTTTAAAGAATAGAATGAATTTTGAATAAAAATGAGAATCTCTGATCGAAATTCTTCGAAGAGAAGAAAGATTTGGGATTTGAGAATTATTCAAAGAAAAATAATATTAAAATTAATATTATCAAGTTTTTTTTAAAATTGGCTGAAGACTTTTTCAAATTTTTTTAGACAGAAAATTTTTTGCCAATTTTTTAAAAAATTTATAACTTTTTAAAGAATTTTAAAATTTTAATGAAAATTTTTACAAAATTTAAAATTTTTTAGCAAAAATTTAAAATTTTAGCAAAAAGAAACTGAAAAAAAACTAAATGAATTTAGAAACCGAATTTTTTCAGAAAGAAATCGAGATTGAAATTCGTCGCCAATGTCAAGAACTTCAGAAACGTTATGAAGAAATAAAAAACATTGATATGTTAAGCTTATACTTGCATGAAGAAACTCAAAAGGTTTTCAAAAAAGCTTTTATGTTTATGATATCTCAATCTAGCGATGAAATCCTTTTGAATTCTAAAGAACTAAAGGAAAATAAAGAGCAATTAAAGGAAAAAGAGGAAGCTAACCAGAAAATTTTATCGAAAATTCTTGATTTAAAGGCTTTTTTAGATAGTTTTTCGTAAATAAATTAAAAAAAACAGAATAATTTAACACTTGAAATTTCTGTGATATGATGAAATTTTCATTAAAAAAAAATTAAATTTGTGTTTTTAAATTTTCAAACCCACCCAAAAAATTTTCGAAAATGTCCCAAAGCAAGCTTCAACCAAAAAAAGCTAAATTTATGCCTCCTAACTCCATTATTCCCAAGGCCATTTATCCCAAAAAACTTTTCGTAAATTTTCTTCTTCTTTCTTTTCTCAAATATTCATTGTTTTTTTAAGTATTGCTATTATTGCAGCAAAGAAACTAAGAATTCTAATGAAATTTGCTCGTTTTGTGCTATAGAAGAGCCGAAGATGGAAAAGCCTGAAGAAAGTTCTGAATATTATCGTCTTTCTTCCGCTCGAATCCCTTTGAGAAATCTAGTATATGTAATAGGTTTGGCTCCAGAAATCGCCAAAGAAGACCTATTGAACTCTTATGAGTATTTTGGCCAATATGGCAAAATCAAGAAATTGGTCGTCAATAAGACCAAAAACCAAAAACAAAATAATAATTTCTCTGCTTATGTCACTTATCATCATGAAAGGGAAGCAGCATTAGCAATACATGTATATAATATTTTATATGACATGATTTTTTAACACTAATACATATTTTTTAAGAAATTCATGGGTAATATAATATATATATGATATTTATATAGATTTTTTTGATTTTTAAGGTTAAAACCTAAAATTTATTATATATTTATTGTGTTTTTTTGGGGAAATTCATTTTTTAAGCAATTTTTAAATTTTTTTTTTTTTAAATTCTTAATATAGGCTATTGATGAACTTCCTTTGTTTACGAAAACGATTCGAGCGTTTTTCGGAACCACTAAATATTGCACTTATTTTCTCAAAGATTTGAAATGTTTGAATGAAGAATGCGTTTATTTGCATGAGTATGTCAAAGATGAAAACTTAATAACAGTACACTTTCTTTGTTAAATTTTCTTTCATTTGAAAAATTTTCAAAAAAAACTTATTCGCAGTGCACTTTTTTTATTGAATTTACTATAATTTTCATAATTTTTATAATTTTCATAATTTTTATAATTTTAAAAAAGTTTCAATTTTTTTATTTAAAAAATTTTATCATAAAAAAAGGAAGAAAATGAAGGAAAAAAAGTGACTTTGAAATATTTATTGCAATTTTATGAAGAAATAAAAAAATACAAACCAAAACTCTCAACAACAATTTTTCCTAACATTTCAAACATCTTAAAAAATCTCGAAAAATACAATGAAAACTATTTGAATTCTGATAAAAAACCCCGAAAATTTGAGAAAATAATGAATAAACCTCTTGATATTATTTCTTTGGATGAAGTAAAGGAAGAATCAATGAAACACATTGATTTTGAGAATAATTTTATCGAAATACAAGAGAATTCATCAGAAAAAAAGCGAAATTCTTTTGATGAAAATGATGCAAAAATGAGGAAAAAAGCCAATAAAACAAAGACAAAATCAAAGGATTATCACTCAGATGAGAAACCCACAGAAGAAAACGAAGAAAATTTCAATAAAATGCGAAGAAAAACAGTCAATGTCAGCGAAATAGACCAATTGATAATAAAATCCTTTATTTCTGATGATTTTGGTAATATTTTATTTGAATTTTCCTTATTTTTTTAATAAAATCAGGAAAAAACAAATTTTCGAGGTTTGGTTTCGCAAAAAGCAATGGAGAAATCGATGAAAAAACACTTGAAATTATTGAAAGTCAAAGGAAAAAAATCGAGAGATCTTTTCAAAATTTCTTTTTGAAATGGAATAATAAACATAACCCTTTGGAAGAAAATGCGGTTATCTTCAATTTCGCTTCAAAAGACTTCAAAGACGAATAAAAGAACTCATCTTTGTTATAAATAATATATGAGTTTCCTTGACTTAAACTTTAAATTGTTTAAATTTCAAAATTATTTAATTTTTTTACTTTTTTCAAAAAATTAGAAAATTTTATATTTTTCTAGTTTTCCAATTTATTTAAATTTTGCAAAATTTTTCAAATATTTAAAAAAAAATTAAATTTATAATAAAAAAACTTATTTTTTAAATATTTGACTATTTTTTATTTCCTTAAAGAAGCACAAGCAGTAAAAAAATCTAAAAAAACAATAAGATGACTCCGAAACAACGACTAACTCATGAATAATTAATTTTTATCCTTCAATATTCAGAATGTCATTCTCATTGACATCGCAAGCAGTCTTGCAAATAGGGCAAGTTTTGCATTTAACCAACCAAACATCCAGACAATTTTTATGGAAATAATGCACTTTTTTTAATTAATTAAAAAAAAAAAATTAAAAAAAAAGTTCAAAAAACATTATAAATTTCAAAAAATAAATCAAAATTTACTGCAAGGCATTGTTCTAACACTTTCCTGATCCTCATATTCATTGAGGCAGATCATACATTTAGTAAGATTTTCCTCAATGTTTCTCTTTTCCTCAATGAATTCCTTTGTCATTTTTCTTTCAGGAAGTCTATTTATTTCGAATTTAGTGGCTCCAACATGAAGATTATTCGAATTTGAGTCTTTAAATCGAACAAGCAAATAAGATTCCAAAATATCATATAAATCACAAAATTAAACCTCTTCTATTTGCAAGCATTGATTGCATAAATGGATCATTGAATAAAAGAAAAGCATTGAGAACTCTATGTATTGCGTTATTGATTTCCTCATTGTTCAAAGAGTTTTCACGAAAGAACTTCAAACAAATTTAATTCCTCTTATTTAAAAATCAAAAAAAAAATAACGCTCAAATGTCCTGGTCGAAGATATCTGAATCTAAATCTTTCTCTTTCTATTCCTTCTCTTTCGATAATTTGCAGTAATGAACCTTTTCAAAATAATGATCAAATTCATAAATAATTAAAAAAAAAAACTGTTTTCTTGCTGATTCGGCATTTGATTTTGATTGCTGGCAGGATTATTCTCTAAAGGAATGCTATTGTTTAAGAAAAAGATGCATCAATTAAAAAAAAAAATCTTCAAATTTCAAAAATAAATACTCAGAATTCAAGTTGGAATTGCTTGTATTATTGTCACTTGAATCACTTTCCTCATTGAAATTCTCTAAAGATCCTGAATGATTTCTCTGATTGTTTTCTCTAAAATTCATGGTATTATTCAATTGTGGACTTCTTTGTTGTGAATGGAGATTCCTATAAGGTAATTGTTCAATTTGAATTGATCTGACAGGATTTGTTTGATTTCTTTGAATAGAGGCATTATTATTCACCTTTTCTTCTTCTTTTTCTTCCTCAGCATCTTGATATTCTTCTTCTTCGTCATTTTCATTCTCTTCATCGTTCATATTCTCATTCTCATTGATATCATTTTCTTGCTCTTCGTCTTCTTCAGAAAAAGAAGAGGATCGAGGTATTTCATGATGAGGATCATGTGGAAGTTTCTTTAGTTTCAGGGGTTCGGATAAATGGTTTATAGGATTCTTTATGTTTTGAAGAGGGCTTGCAGCTTTTGGCATTGTGCTGATGTTTTCTATGGAAGTTAAATTAAATTTTGCATTTTAAGAAAAAATAATAGTTTTAAAGTCTTTATTGTATTTTCAGTAAAATAAACTAATTTTTTATAGAGAAATTCATTTAAAATTGTGATATGGGAATTCAATAAATATTTTATCCATTCATGCATTCAATCAAAAATAGTTTCATATAAAAATTTCAATGAAAAAATTGAAAAAAATCAAATAAATCATAAAAATTACCCATTAAAAGAAGAGTGATTTTTGTCTTTTTCGAGACCAAACCAAACAATGGCACACAATCTCTTATCACGAAATCACTCTGATTTTCAAGCGAGAAGTGCTTGTCTTTTTCAACAAATCTAGAAATTCCCTGAAAATATGGCTGAATATAGTTTCTTCGAATAACCTCTTCAATTTCTTCTGAAGTTATTATTTGAGGATTTCTAATGATTTTGCTAATTGTGCTCTAAAAGCCTTTATTTTTCCTTAGTTATTTTTGAAAAAAACCTGTGTACAAGCAATCGACATACTTTTAATTTCTTTTAATATTTCATACTGAAGTTCTATTTTCTATTGTAATTTGGTTAAAAACATTTGAATTTATTCTGAATTATATACAGTTTCTTTGGTGAGATTTCCATTGGAAGGAGATGCATAAAGTATATTCAAATCAAAATTGTTAAAAACGATGTTTTGATCTAAAAATAAGTAAAATTATCATAAAAAGTCGTTTTAAAACCTAATGATAAATGTATTGAAGATCTCATTCTCGCAAATTGCTTTATGATATCATCTTCATTAATATGGGTTTTCTTTCCAGCTTTAAGTCCGATTTTGACAAAGTCGAGGTTCTGCGATGAGCTGTATTCTCTATATTTATTAAATTATTTTGTAAAAATTTAAAAAAGTTTCAATAAAATTTTAAAATTTATTTTTTAAAAAAACATCTAAAATTGAAAAAAATTGAATGTTTTTGGAGAGAAAAAAATTGAAAATTTTCTCATATAAAAAATAATATATTATATTCTTTACTTATAACAATGAATTCTTGTATTTTTTGTGATTTTTCCTCCGATTTTCGGCTCACAAGACACAGCCTTGAACTCGAAATTGCCGATTTTGAAGATCACACCAAACCTCACAACTCTTGACTTAATCGAGAAAAATGGAAGTATTATTTTTTGAATGACTGTTTTATAGTCGATTTTATTATCATTTATGAGCTCAACTGGCAAATTATTGCTATTTTTCATTTTATAAACAAAAAATATTCAATTTTTTCATTTTTTTTTCTTTTATTGCAAAAAAAAATAAATAAAAACCTATTGCAATAAAGAATTAAATGGTTTAATTCCTTCGGTTTCTTTGTAATAACTTGTTTCGAAGTGATGGTTTGTGTGAGATACTCCGATAAATTGCAATTTTCTTGCAGTCTACAATAAAAATTACAATATTTCTTTTAATTTTCTACAACTTTAAAATGCCATTATCCTTTGCAATATACAGATTATTGCATTGTATGCATCTTGTTGGAGTTTCTAGCCCATCATCAAAATTTCCCACCTTACAAAATACGCATTTGATCTCATAACAGTTATCATCAGGCTCCACTTGTATGCATTGTCCATAGAAAATCGAAGGCTCTTTTAAAAAATAAAAATGCATTTGAGTTTTTACATTGTTTTTTACCACAAGTTTTTAGAAATTCATCTTCTTTTTTAGATGTTTTCTTTTTGCCTAAGTTCTTAAAATTGAGAAAACTAGGTTTTGGCGAGATTTTTGTTGGAGAATTTGACGTGTTCGCGTTATTTTTATTGCCCATTTAATGTTTTTTAATATTTTATGAAGAAAAAAAAACCAAATAAGATTAGAAAAATTA